>Ga0213828_1000201_pt1 | contig 63999 bp, 60 predicted proteins | sample MC6MC0897MG_FD_180664 | JGI IMG/M metagenome (GOLD analysis project Ga0213828, IMG submission 180664) | Enriched soil aggregate microbial communities from Iowa State University, Ames, United States - MC6-MC0897-MG | ecosystem: Environmental > Terrestrial > Soil > Unclassified | place: USA: Iowa...
TTCGAGTCGTGTCCCCGCTACTAAAAAAGTGTTTCGATAAACACTATAAAGATATATCGCGGGATGGAGCAGTAGGTAGCTCGTCGGGCTCATAACCCGAAGGTCATCGGTTCGAGTCCGGTTCCCGCTACTAAGCATAACGTTTTCGGTAAACGTTTAAAAATATACCGCGGGGTAGAGCAGTAGGTAGCTCGTCGGGCTCATAACCCGGAGGTCGCACGTTCGAGTCGTGTCCCCGCTACCAACAGGAGAATCAGAAAATGGTTCTCCTTTTTTGTGCCTGAAATTCTGGGATTTTTTAAGTGAAATTACTTTTACAATTAAAATTGTTTAAAACGATATTTTTTAAACTAAATATTATTTTAATAACAAGATTTGGTTTATTAATTGCTCTGGTGATTCTAAAATAATAATTATGGCAGATATTACATTTAGAAAAGAAGATTTTATACAGGATGATCGCAGATACAAAGTAGAAGTAGATAAGGTTGTCGGAAAAGGTGTTGATCTGATTGTCGAAAGACAAACTGAAAATGGAGAATATGAGGTGATTCAGGCTGAAATTATAAGATCCGCAGACGAAAGGGTTTTTGTAGCCTGGAGCGAACCTTTCAACGGTAGAGTAGTCAGTGACGAATACAAAAAGTTATAAAAAAGTCCCGCTTCGAAGAAGCGGGACTTTTAGATTATTATTTAAGAAAAATTATTTGTTAGCCAACGTTTCGAACGGAGCCAATTTATAATCTTCAGATTTTACCTGTTCAAAGTAAGAAGATTTGTTGTTTCCTTTCAGTCTTTTTACTGCTTTTGATGCTGCTGCAAAATCGGTATCGATTTTAGTAGCAATTTCTGTAGGTTTGAAGTCTTTCTTCACACTATCGTCTTCTACACCTAAATATCCGTTTTTCTTAGTGATATAGTTGATGAAGTTGTCGTAATTTCCTAAGGTGTTTCTGAAATACTGGGTATGATAATTCATACATTTCGTAGCCGTCTTCGATTTATTGACGATGCAGCTTGCCATATTTCCTTTATACAGATCAAATTCTAAAGCTACTGCGTCATATTCTTTCTTCAAAGCAGTTTTGCCGTTGCTAAGAACGGTTGCGTCGCCTTGTGCATCACTTATTTTTTTCAAATGTTCCAAAACCAAAGGAACAGTGTTTTCAATTTTTGTTTTTGCTTCTGTAACCGATCCGAAAACAGAAGAAGTCTGCGCTGATGTCACATTAAAAATCAACAGCATTAAAACAGAAAGTAGAGTATATCTTTTCATTAGAAATTTTTAAAGCACTAAAATAAATATATTTTCTCATTCTGGACATATTCATTTTAATTTTATTTAATAAAAATTAACAAGTTTTAAGAATTTATATTAAAAATCAGCATTTTTCTGATGATTAATTATAGCATATTTTATCTCAGTTAAAAATTTAACATATTTTAATATTTTTTAATTTATTGATTTTCAAATACTTATTTGTTTTTAGATTTTATCACTAGAAAAATAGTTGTTCGAATGGAAAATAATTCTACATTTGTATAACTAATTTATTAGTGATAAGGATTTTTTATTAACTTTATCACACTAAACTTAAATTATACATTATGATCATACAGACCTTAACAAAAGCAGAAGAACAGGTAATGCAGTTTTTGTGGAAACTCGAAAAAGGTTTCCTGAAAGATGTTCTCGATCTCTATCCTGAGCCCAAGCCGCATACCAATACGGTTTCTACCATTCTGAAAGTTCTTAAGGATAAAGAATTTGTAGATTATAATGTATACGGAAGGCAGCACGAGTATTTTCCTTTGGTAACGAAAGAGCAATATTCTGGGAAAACGATGAAGAGTCTGGTGAAAAATTATTTTAAAGGTTCTTATAAAAGTGCCGTTTCTTTTTTGGTAGAAAAAAACGAAATGACCGTTGAAGATCTGGAAATGCTGTTAAATGAACTAAAAAACAAAGACTAATATATGGAAGCTCTTATTTTTTACTTCGGAAAAGTTACCATCTGTTCAGGTGTAATGTTTCTCTATTATCAGTTGTCTTTAAAAGACAAGACATTTCACCATTACAACAGATTTTATCTTTTGTCTGCCATGTTGATCTCAATCTTGCTGCCTCTTATTAAAGTAGAAGATTTTACGATAGAAGTAAGCAATAATCTTTACTTACTCATCAGTAAGATGCAGAATTTTAACGAACAAAAAAACTTACATAATGACCACATTTATTTTAGAATTATTTTTTCAGCTTTGGGATTGGTTTCTCTCTATTTTTTAGGGAAATTCCTCTACGGGATTTTCAGAATCCAGCAACTCAAAAGCCAGTTTAAGAAAGAAAGTTTTGAAGGGGTAAATTTTTACCAGACCAATCTTTCTGAAGCACCATTTTCCTATTTCAGAAACCTTTTCTGGAAGAACTCTATTGTCATTAATTCGGAGGTAGGAAAGCAGATTTTAAAGCATGAAATGGTTCATATTGAACAGAAACACTCTTTCGATAAGATTTTTATTGAAATTATCACTTCCATTTTCTGGTTCAATCCGTTCTTTCATATTATTAAAAAGGAAATCAATTTAATTCACGAATATCTGGCTGATAAAAAAGCCGTAAAACAATCGGACACCAAAGCATTTGCGCAGATGCTTTTAGCAAGCCACTTTTCCGGAAACCAGTTGCCTGCGACCAGTCCGTTTCTAAGTTCAAACCTTAAAAAAAGACTCAAAATGTTACAAAAACCCCAGACAAAATACGGGTATGCGCGAAGAATATTTGCCTTACCGGTTTTATTTACCGTTGCATTTGCTTATATGGTAAATGCCAAAAACAAAGAGATAAAAGAAACCAATATTGAGATTGATAAAGCGGTTGCAGAGATGAAAACAGATACGCTGTCTCCTAAAAATAAAGCCGATCAGATTGTAAAATTACAACAGGAAAAAATTTCGAAAGCCAACGAAAAATTGAAAGTTCAGTCTGAAAAGCTAAAAACATTAAGCGAAAAATCAAAAGAAAAAGCTGCCGAACTCGAAAAAATTGCAAAAGAAAAAGGTGAGAAAAGCTATGAATTTGAGTTGAAAGCAAAGGAACTGAATCAACTTTCTAATGAAATGGATAAGATCGCTGAAAGAGATATGCAATTCAGAATTGATTTTGATGAACTGATGAGCAACAGAGACAAAATGTTGGCAAGCAAAGATCCTAAAGTTATTCTGAAAGACATGAGCTTCAAAAGAGTTTTCCCTGATGGAGACAATTATAAAATTAAAGTAAACGGAGAAGATATTGATTTGGAAAAAGTATTCGATTCTAAAGCATTCAAAGAAAATTTCAAGATGAGCGAAGAAAAAATTAAGGCTTTGAAAGATAATTTCGCATCTCCTGAGTTTAAAGAAAAATACGGCAAGATCAATAAGTTTTATCTGAATGGTAAAGATGTTTTTTCGGATTCGGAAGAGTTGAAGAAAATAGCAAAGCAATATTCAGGAAATGGATATAGTTTCTACAACGGAACGAGTAATTTATCTAAAAAAGAGCTTACTAAAAAAGAAAAAAGAAAGCTTGAAAAATTAAATAAAGAAAGAGCTGAAGCGGAGAAAAAACTTAGAGAAATCCGAAAAGAGCAAAGAGAATTACAAGGAAATCCTTGGATCGTTTCTGTAGATGCACATGCGCCAAATATGAAATATTATGGAACATCAACCTATACAGAAATTCCGACTCCTCCAAATAGCAGAATGCTTTCCAACGGTGCTACTTTCAAAACGAATGTGAAAGATATGATTGATGCTAATGCTGATGGTGACTTAAAGATTTTCATCGACGGAAAAGCAAGTTCAAAAGAAGAGATGCAAAATCTTAGTCCAAGCAAAATAGAATCAATAAATATAAATAAGACCAACAGAACAGGTAAAAAAGACGGCGAAATTTATATTAAAACAAAAAAATAAAACAAACTCATGGAAACCATAATCTACTGTCTTAAAGCAATTGTCTGCTCCGGAGTGATGTATGCTTATTACTTATTCTTCATGAAAGACAAGACTTTTCATCATTATAACAGATTTTATCTTTTGTTATTGGTTGTGGTTTCCCTGATTTTACCGTTGTTAAAAGTTGAATATTTTACAATTGAACTAAACGATAAAGTTTTTTTAATTCTTAATAAGTTTCAAACCTTTACAGAAATAAAAAAATCAGATGATGAAAGTAAATTATTAGACTATATTCCATTTTTAATCGTCATCATTGCGGTTATTTTAATGACTAAAATTCTTCTTGGAATTACGAAGATCAACCGCCTGAAAAATAAATTTACCCCGGAAAAAATTAATGGAATTAATTTTTATCAAACCGATTTACATGATGCGCCTTTTTCCTTCTTTAAAAATCTTTTCTGGAAAGACAGCATTATGATACAATCTGATCTTGGAAAACAGATTTTGAAACATGAAATGGTTCACATTGAACAAAAACATTCTTATGATAAGATTTTTATTGAAATCATTTCGTCAGTTTTCTGGTTTAATCCTGTTTTTCATATTATCAAAAAAGAAATCAGCTTAATACACGAATATCTGGCTGATCATAAAGCGGTAAAGAAATCGGATACTAAGACGTTCGCTGAAATGCTTTTAGCGAGCCATTTTTCAGGGAATATATTGCCGGGAACAAGCCCGTTCCTTAATTCAAATCTTAAAAAAAGACTCAAAATGATACAAAAACCAAAGACAAAATATGCGTATGCAAGACGTTTTTTTGCACTACCGATCATGTTTTCTGTTGCATTCGCCTATATGGTAAACGCTAAAAATAAGGAAATAGAAAAGCAGAACGAGCAAATTGAAACGATTGCTGATTTTATAAATAATAAGGAAGAGAGTTTATATTCAAAAGATACTTTAGCTGACAATGAAATTACTGGATATAAGACCAATGATATTTTCATTTTTGATGGCAAGAAAATAAGTCAGGAAGATTTTTTGCAGAAAAAAAATGAATTTGAAAATAACAATAACTACTATTTTACAACTAATAAAAATTTTTTAGATAAAGGTTTACCGGTTATTTATGTTGGCGGAAAAAATAAAAACGTAAAAAAAGACGATCAGTTTATCGGGAAAATTGTTGCTGTTGTCTGGGATACTCCCGCTGCCGAAAAAATAAAATATGATTCTAAAGCCAACGATATTCCTTTTGAAGAACAGTTGAAAAATGCAGATGAAAAAGCTTTGTATATCATCAATTCTGATCTGGTGAGCAAAGAGAATTTTGAAAAATATTATACTCAGAATAAAGATAAGGTCGCATTTAGTTCAAGCTCTCACCTGATGAATGATAAAGATCACTGGGTTTTCGGAGAAAGAGAAAAATATGGTGTTTTTCAGGCACATGACTTATCAGAAATGAATAAAAAAAATGCTGAGAAATTTCATCAATTGGTAAAAAAAATCAATCCGAAATGGTATTACGAGCAATACATCAATCAAAAGTACACCGCCCGTGAGAATGAAAGAAAAATACAGAACGGTGAAAAGGAAAATATAGGAAAAGTAAGTGTAGAAGAAGTAAAAGTTTCTTCTAATAAAAGAGATTATGATAAAGAACCTTTAACCCAAACTGAAATTAATGAACTGAGAGAAGATGCAAAAAAACTTCAGGCTAAAGTAGAGAAACAATCTCAGATAGAAAGAGCTAATATGATTATTTTCAAAGCGGATATTATTGCTTCTTATGTTACAAATAAAGAGGTGCCTCCTGCAAAAGATTATAGTAAGAATACAGCAATAAAAACCAATAACATGGTAATGCCTTTGGTGGATGGTAAGTTTTTTATTGATGGAAAAGAATATTCAAAAGAAGAAATAAAAAATTATATGAAAGGTTTTGAGGAAGATATGTTTAATAAAACTACTGCTTCATCAAAAGCACCTTTCAGATCTGTAAAAATGTACAGAACTCCTTATGGAGATAAAGGTTTTTCAAGATTGGATAAAGTAGAATTTTTCACAAAATAAATTTTAATGAAACTAATAACCATTTTTACTATATTCCTAATTAGCATCGGAACGCAGGCGCAGAATAAACGTTTTACTTACGAATATAAGTTTATTCCCGACTCAACCAATGTTTCAGAGGTGAAAACTGAAATGATGAATCTCGATACTTCACCTTCAGGCTCTAAATTTTACAGCTACACGGTTTATCATTCGGATTCTATTGCCAAAATCGATTTGGAAAAACAATTGGCTGCAACGGGAATGATCAATATTAAAGCTGATTCCAGAAAAGGCTTGGTAAGATACACGGTATCTAAAAAATATCCTAAATATGAAATCTTTCTTCACAACAGACTTTTGATGGATAAATACAGAATTGCAGATGATAGACCTATTAATTGGAAAATCAGTTCAGACAAACAGAAATTTGGAGAATGGAATGTACAGAAAGCCGAAGCCGATTTTGCCGGAAGACACTGGATTGCATGGTTTACAACGGAAATTCCTATTCAGGACGGACCTTATAAATTCCGCGGACTTCCAGGGTTGATTGTAAAACTGGAAGATCAGAAAAAATCTCATGTTTTCACTTTACAGGGGATCAAAAATATTGATTCGATTCCGAATGATGTTTTCGACTCAAAAGAAATTGCAATCAATTTAAAACAATACGATAAACTGATAAAAGACTATGAAAATGATCCTACCAAAGGTTTAAAGCAAATGCAGATGGGTGGAATGACCATGATTATGAAAGATGGCACAGGTAGTCAAATGAAAGGTCAGGAAGAACGGCTAAAAGCCAGTATAAAAAAGGATAATAACAGAATAGAACTTAATACAACGAAATAAGATGAAAAAAATATCATTACTAATGTCTTTGATGATTGGTTTTTGTGCTTTTGCGCAAAACAGATTTTTTTACGATTACAAATTCATCCCGGATTCTACCGACAGATCCAAAGTTCTGAATGAGGTAATGCTTCTGGATATTGATAAAACAGGCTCAAAATATTACGGTCAGCAAAAATTCATTGCAGATTCTACTTCCCGGGCTGATCTGGAAAAGCAGCTGAAATTAAGTCCGAATAATATCAGCATGAACAGAAGAGATAAACCGGGACAGGTAAATTATAAGGTTACAAAAGAGTATCCTGATTTCAAAACCTATCTGTTTACAAATATTTCTTCCGACAGCTATAAAGTTGAAGAAGATAAAAAACCGGAATGGAAAATTCTTCCCGACAAACAGAAAATAGGAGAGTATAATGCCCAAAAAGCAACTACAAAATATGGTGGAAGAGAATGGACGGCGTGGTTTTCAACTGATCTTCCGTTTCAGGATGGGCCTTACAAATTTTACGGGCTTCCCGGTTTGATTGTTAAAATTGAAGATAAAACAGGTTCGCATTCTATGACGCTTGTCGGGAATAAAACCATTCAGTCTACCGTAACGAAGGAGCTCGATCTTCCTCAGGGAATTCAGCTTTATGGAATGGGAGGAAAGGAAATCGAGATCAATAAAGCCCAGTTCAAAAAAGTTTGGAAAGCCTACAAAAATGATCCTACAAAGAATATGCGCGAAATGATGTCGAAAAATTCGGACACCAACAGAATTGTATTTAAAACAAAAACTACGGATGGAAGAGAAATTTCAGACCCGAATCAGGTATTCAGAGAAATGGAAAAGAATGCAAAAGAAGGCTTCAAAAAGAACAATAATTCTATAGAGCCGGAATTGTATAATTAGTTGTTGGGTTTTAGTTGTTAGTTTTTAGATTAATTTGATTCAACATATAAAAATAGACTATTAAATTTTTTCAGAAACTGTAAAATCTCATTCATAATAAAACAAGCGAGGAAATTTTTCCCCGCTTGTTTTTATTTTAAATTCTTTGAATAATATAATTTTTGATTTTTGCATAGGATGTCAAACATCAACTATCAACCAAAAACGATCAACAACTTAAATTAACTTACTTTTTTCCAGTTAACCACTGATCCTGAAGTTTTTGCTCTGCAGGAGTAGGATTGGCTTTAAACTGAAGTGTTTCCATCGTCATTTTATCTAAAATTGCTTTTCCTTTCAAATCAATTTTATCCATTTTATCACCATTTTTACGAAGAACGGTTACTGTAACGTTTTGTCCTTCTTTGATCGATTGCGCGTAGGCAATAAATTCCTGTGCATTCTGAATGTTAATTGTTTTTCCGTCTAAAGCAACTACTTCATCTGTAATTTTATACCCTATGCTTTTCGAAAAAGGAGAAAGTGCAGAATGCTCATCAAATACAAAAGCATTATTTTTCTCGTTATAGCCTGTTTGGGTAGGATCTTTTATAAACCAGAAAATCGGCGGCGTTTCCTGCTTGCTGATTTCAACACCTACCTGACTCAGGTATTCTGCATACGGAGTCGGCTGACTTCCTGCAATATATTTGTTATAAAAATCTTTTACCTGCGGATATCCTGTAATGGTTACCAGTTCATCAATTAATTTATCATCTTTAAATGGTTTATTTTCACCAAATCTTTGAGACAGTTTTCGGATCATATCACGATACCCCATTTCTCCGTTTGATAATTTTCTCAGCTCAATATCAAGACACATGGTAAGAAGTGCTCCTTTTTCATAAACATTTCTGTACTGATCTTTATACTGATCCTGAAGAATGTTTTTACTCATCACCGTAAAAGGCATGGTATCATTATAGCTTTTAGAGTTTTTGATTTTGTCACTGATTCTCTGTAAAAACTGATCTTTGGTGATCAAACCCTCCTGAATTTGAAATAAATTGGCAAAATATTCGGTTCCGCCTTCATACATCCAAAGATGCTGAGACATTTTCGGGTCTGCATAATCGAAATAATGAATTTCTTCAGAATGCGTCTTTAAAGGATTTACCGTATGAAAAAACTCGTGAGAAACTACGTCTACGATCGATTCATCAATGGCTTCTTTCGGCATCATCTCATGCAGAACAACACTTGTCGATTCATGATGTTCCAATGCTCCGAAACCTTTGATCTGCGGACCTTGAGTTCCTGCAAGATAAAGCATGATCGCATATTTTTTATTGGTATTCATGTCTCCCAAAAACTTCTTCTGAGCAACCACCATTTTTTCTAAATTATCTTTAAAATCTGCCGCTTTATATTTTCCGGTCGGTGAATAAACGCCCAAAACCAAATCCATTCCTCCAGCGTTGAAGGTGATATAATCGGGTTTTGAATACATTAATGGAGAATCTGTCAGTTTAGCATAGTTCGCTAATGTGAAAGTATCTGTTGCTTCAGATTTATCCTGATCAACCAAAGCTGTCGTTCCATAGAAATCATTAGGCTTCTGAATCACCAACTGATACGGAACATCCTGCATATTGTCGATATAACCTACAAAACCATGAGTATTGATTAAATAAACTTTCCCTTCTTCAATATCAGTTCCGGAAGGAGAAAATACGGCTTTATGTTTATCTGTTTCGTTTTCTTCGTCAAAACTGTCGTTAACGAAATACGTGATTTTGGTTAAAGCTTTTGCGTTTTTCAATGAATAGGTATTGTCATTTACTTTGGTAAAAGCCAGCTCTTTTCCTTTGTTGTCTAAAAATTTTATTCCTTCTACAAATCTTCCGTAATCATCTACAGAATATGTTCCGGGAACCGTTTTTGGAAAATGAAACTTCACATCATTTGATTTCATTTTCGGAAATTCCATCGTTACGGCAACTTTATCGTCTTTTACATTGACCAGATCAATGTTTGTTTTGATCGACTGTGCCTGAACGAAAGCTACAGCCAGAATTCCTAAGCTTATTGCTATTTTTTTCATTAGGTTTAATTTATAGATAAGTAGTTGACATTAAATTGAATTTGTTACAGAAGTTTCTATGAAAAATTATTTTTTCTTTAAAAAATTTTCTACTTCAGTAAAGTAGTCAGAACCGTAATACTTCAAAAATTCTCCGTTTGGCTTTAGAATGAAAAATGCTCTACAATTTTCTTTCAGATTAAAAACAGTTTGATCGAAAAAGCCAGAATCCTGAATGAAATTTTTTCTTTTTTCAAACCTTTCTTTGTTCAATGATTCTTCTGTGAAGACGAAAAAGTCAGTCGCATCATATTTTTTACTCATTCGTGATGAAATATTAATAGAATTGTCAATCACTGTTTGGGCATCTTTCTCAATGAGACCATATTCATAACAATTTTTTCCATACTGGTAAAAATTAATAAGCACTGATTTTTTTTCATCAATTTCTACTTTTAACTCATTAACAATTAAAGTTCTGATTTGTATTAATTGCTCAGAATCTAATTTACCATGAAATTTTTTGCGGCTTAATGAATAGCTTTCATTAAATTTTGTATTTACTTTCTCATGTTTCTTTTGTGCATTACAAGTAAAAAAGAAATTCAATATAATAATTGATGATAAAAACTTTAATTTCATATGTGTTTTAGTTAACTTTCTTATATCTGATATAATAATTCTTGTTAAACCATACCGGATTTGAATTTTTAAGCTTTAAGCTTTGCCATGATTCAGTCGGAGAAATTATCTTATCAGCAAATCTTATCGGAAGATTTAGATTTTTTACCGCATTGGTATAGCGGTATTTTAGTTCATTTCCATTCTGAGAATATTCCAAAACAGGAATATCAACAGTTCTTAAATATTGATTGAAAACAGTCGAAAAATCAAACCCTGCCTTCTCGGAAATGTATTTCTCCACTTGTTCGGTTGTAACGGTCTGATGATAAAAATCTTTATTCAAACCCCTCAGAATCTGTCTGAATTTTACATCATCATTGATGATTTGTCGCATTGTGTGAACCATACTTGCACCCTTTGCGTACATATCGCCACTTCCTTCGTTTCTCACACCATATTTCCCGATGATCGGAACATCATTTAATATATTGTTTTGAATTCCCTGCGCATACAGATCTCCTGCCTTTTTGTGGATATAGCTTTCTGAGAAAAGCACTTCAGAATAATTGGTAAATGCTTCATGAATCCACATATCTGCCTGATCTTTTGCGGTAATACTGTTGGCAAACCATTCGTGTCCGCTTTCATGGATGATGATGAAATCCCATTGTAATCCGACGCCTGTTTCTGAAAGATCTCTTCCCAAATACCCATTCTGATACCCATTTCCATAGGCAACATTACTTTGATGCTCCATTCCCAAGTGCGGAGATTCAACCAATTTGTAAGAATCTTCATAAAATGGATACGGTCCGAACCAATATTCAAAAGATTTCAACATCGGTTTTACCTGCTGAAACTGTTTTTTTGCTTTATCTAAATTATAGTCTAAAACCCAATAGTCAAGGTCTAATTTTCCTTTTTCTCCTTCATAAGAATCTTTAAAATTCACATATTTTCCAATACTTGGAATGATAGAATATGCATTGATCGGATTTTTAACTTCCCACGTAAAAATGTTCTTGTTATTTTCTGTTTTCTGATTGATTAATCTTCCGTTTCCGACACCAACTAAATCTTTAGGAGTAATAATTTTCATTACAATCCCCGAATCCGGTTCATCGCTCCAAATATCTTTGGTGGGTAGCCAGACAGATGCTCCAATCCCTTCGTCGGCAACACTTATCCACGGATTTCCTTTTTCATCGTTTTTAAAAATCCAGCCTCCGTCCCAAGGTGCATTTTTAGCAATGACGGGATTCCCGGAATACACTACATCAATTGTATATTTTTCTCCTTTTTTAAAAGATGTATTGGCAGATATGAAAATAAAATCTCCCTCTCTTTTAAAATTACCGATTGTGGGAAAGCTGCATTTAATTTTATCTGCTTTCATAGGTTGTTGCAGATCAATCTGAAATACAGGGTTTTTTATGTCTTTTAGAATTTCAAAACTTATTTTGTTGTTTCCTTTAATGCTTTTCTGTTCGAAATCTGGTTCTACAGACAAATCATATTTTTTTACATCCCAAAAATTTCGGAATTGGGTATTTGAACCTTTTAAAGTATCTTCTTTGGTAAATGTTTTATTCTGCTCAAAAAACTGTCCGAAAGCAATGCAGGAAATCAATAAAAGCGAGTGTGAAATTTTTTTCATTTGGTGATGAAATTAGACTTTCGTCAAAATTAAAGAATATTATTAATAATAATCGAGTTTTATTAATGATGTTAATGTTTACGGCGCAAAAATCGAAGATTTTTGCGCCGTAAACTGTTTATTGAAGTGAAAAGTAATGCTAAACTTTCTGCACCGCAGCTTCTCTTTTCTGAACTTTTTTGTAGGTGTAACCACACATTATGATACTGAATTCATATAATAAAAGTAATGGTAAAGCCGCCATAATCATGCTTAAAACATCTGCAGGAGTAATAATTGCAGCAACCACCATTATCAAAACAATAGCATGCCTTCGATATGTTTTCATGAATTTAGGATTGAGAATTCCGATGTTGGTTAGGAAATAAATAAGAACCGGAAATAAAAATACAACGCCCATTCCCAAAACCACCTGCAGAAACAGTGTAGTATAATCACTCAAATCGTACAGTGGAATAATAATATCTGAAATTTTAAAGATAACCCCAAAATTGACTGCAAAAGGTAAAATCAGGAAATATCCGCATAAAACTCCGGTCATGAATAAAATCCAAACCGAATTAATAATGAAAATTGAGTTCTTTCTTTCATTCGGATGCAAAGCCGGACTGATAAATCGCCATAATTCCCATACAATGTAAGGAAAAGCAGCGACAATTCCACCAAAAATAGAAACCGCCATCATTACATTAAACTGTTGGTAAAGCCTTTGCACACGCACCGGAAATTCATCAGGCAAGGTAATGCTGTCTTCACCCAAAAGCCATCTTGAAAAATCATTCACCAGTTTGAAAGTCGGGAAATCGTTTCGGGTCGGCCCAAAGAAAATATGATCCATAATCCAGTTGATATTAAAACCAACCAAAATCGCAGCCACAATGATTGCAATAATAGAGCGGATCAAATGACCTCTCAATTCGCCAATATGTCCCCAAAAAGACATGTCTTTATCTTCGCTCACAGATAATTTTTTAAAGTTTCAAATTTAGAGAAAAAGTTTGTTATTCGTGATTCGAGCTACAAGTTTCGAGTTATTAATTTAATTCTATTGATTTACTATTATAAAACACGTATCAGGTAACACGTATCTCCAATTAATTAATTCCTTCATCCAGTAATTTATGCAGATCAATAATTCCGAAATATTTTCCGTTTTCGGTTACAATAAGCTGTCCGATATTATTGTCTTTCAGAATTTTCATCGCTTCTTTTGCCAATGCGTTTCTCTCGATCGTTTTAGGATTTGCAGACATAATATCTTTCGCCAGAACTTTAGAAATATCATCACCCTTCATCAGCATTCTCCTTAAATCTCCGTCTGTAATGACTCCGATAATATTGCTTTCGTTTGTAACAACGGTGATTCCGTGTCGTGAGCTGCTTATAGAAATGATAACATCCTTTACCGTATCATTTTCTGTAACTTCGGGTTTCTGGGAAGAAAGAAAATCATCTACTTTTGAAATCAGGTTTTTACCTAAGCTTCCACCCGGATGAAATTTGGCAAAATCATTGGCTTTAAATTCATTCATTTCCATTAAAGCAATTCCCAAAGCATCACCAAGAGCCATCTGTAGCGTAGTAGAGCTTGTTGGCGCCAATTTAATCGGGCAGGCTTCCATGTCAACATGAGTGTCTAAAATTACATCTGAAAATTCCGCCAGCTTACTTTTTCGATTTCCGGTCATACCGATCAATGCAGAAGAATAATCTTTTAAATAAGGAATTAAATTGACAATTTCCGGAGAGTTTCCCGAATTGGAAATGCATAAAACAACATCCTGCTTCTGGATCACCCCCAAATCACCATGAATAGCTTCCGATGCATGCAAAAATTGTGATGGTGTACCCGTAGAATTCAACGTTGCAACGATTTTATTCCCGACATGAGCAGATTTTCCGATTCCTACAATGATGAGTTTTCCTTTTGTGGAATGAATAATTTCTACTGCTTTTACAAATTCGTCACCGATTCTTTCTTTCAATTTTTCAAGCTCAGAAATTTCTATAGTCAATGTATTTTTTGCAATTGAGATGATGCTGTCTCTATTCATTGTTATATCGTAATTAGAAAGCAAATCCTTAAAGATTTCAATTTATATTTAATATAAATAGATGTGTTAAAAAAATCTACTGTTTTTATTTTAGCTAAAAATTTTTTATCTTTGGATAAGATGCAAATTTAGCAATACAAAATTAGATGAGCGCAAAAAATGCCAATTTATCGAGCGAATTAAAAAAATACTTTGGGTTTTCTACTTTCAAAGGACAGCAGGAAGAGATCATCAAAAATCTCTTAGATGGAAAAGATATTTTCGTTCTAATGCCTACAGGGGGCGGTAAATCACTCTGTTACCAGCTTCCGGCTCTCATTTCTGAGGGTACTGCGATTGTCGTTTCCCCATTGATTGCGCTGATGAAAAATCAGGTAGATGCAGTCAACGGATTATCTTCAGAAAGTGGGGTTGCCCATGTTCTTAATTCATCCCTTAACAAAACCCAGACCAAACAGGTTTTTGATGATATAAAAAGTGGAAGAACAAAGCTATTGTATGTAGCTCCCGAATCATTAATTAAAGAAGACTATCTGGAATTTTTTAAAGATGTGAAAATTTCGTTCTTTGCTATTGATGAGGCGCACTGTATTTCAGAATGGGGACACGATTTCCGACCTGAATACAGAAATTTAAAACAGATTATCGATAAAATTGCAGATGTTCCTGTTATCGCTTTAACGGCGACTGCAACCCCGAAAGTACAGGATGATATTCAGAAAACTTTAGGAATGACTAATGCTTTGGTTTTCAAAGAAAGTTTTAACAGAGCCAATTTGTTCTACGAAGTAAGACCAAAAGTCAATATCGATAAGGAAATTGTAAAATTCATTAATAAAAACAAAGGAAAATCAGGTATTGTTTACTGTTTAAGCCGAAGAAAAGTGGAAGAATTTGCACAGCTTCTTCAGGTAAACGGAATCAATGCACTTCCTTATCACGCAGGTTTAGACCAGAAAATAAGAGTTGCCAACCAGGATAAATTCTTGATGGAAGAAGCTGATGTAATCGTTGCAACAATTGCTTTCGGAATGGGGATTGATAAGCCGGATGTACGTTTTGTAATCCACTATGACTTCCCAAAATCTCTGGAAAGTTATTACCAGGAAACTGGTCGTGCCGGTCGTGATGGCGGAGAAGGATATTGTCTTGCCTTCTATGATCCTAAAGATATTGAAAAATTGGAAAAATTTTTGGCTCAAAAGCCTGTTTCCGAGAGAGAGATCGGTTTGCAGCTTCTGAATGAAGTCGTTGGTTATGCCGAAACTTCAATGAGCAGAAGACAGTATATTTTGTATTATTTTGGTGAAAGTTTCGATCCTGTGAATGGTGAGGGAGCTATAATGTGTGACAACTCATCAAATCCTCCAAAGTTGAAAGATTCTACAAATGATCTTATAAAAGCGCTTGAGCTCATCAATGATACGCAGGAGAAATTTAAGTCTAAAGATTTAATATCTGTGATCACAGGCAAAGAAACTGCGGTAACCAAATCCTATAAGTTGGAGCAAAATCCTTATTTCGGTTTCGGAAAATCTGAAAACGATAACTATTGGAAATCAATTTTAAGACAAGCAACAGTTCAGAATTTTTTACAAAAAGATATTGAAACGTACGGTGTTTTAAAAATCGCAGAAAAAGGGAGAAAAGTTTTAAGCGGAGATTTTAAAGAACCTTTCCTTATTGCTGAAGACCGTGAATTTGACCTCTCACAAACCAAAGCAGAGAGCGATCAGGTGCAAATGCAGTCGAGTGGAGGTTTAGACCAGAATTTATTTACACTGCTTAAAGAGCTTAGAAAAAAGGTCGCCAAAAAACATGGAATTCCACCTTATACGGTTTTCATGGATCCGAGTTTGGAAGATATGACTGTTCAATATCCGGTTTCCGTTGACGAAATTGCAAAAATATACGGGGTAGGTGAAGGTAAAGCTAAAAAATATGGTAAAGAATTCGCTGATTTTATTGCCCAATATGTTGAAGATAACAATATAGAGCGAACTCAGGATATGGTTTTGAAGCAGGTTGCCAATAAATCAAGCCATAAAGTTTTTATCATCCAGAGCACCGATAAAAAGATTGATCTAGAAGATATTGCAAAAGCCAAAAATCTTTCGATGGATGATCTTCTGAAAGAAATGGAACGAATCGTTTATCAGGGAACAAAGTTGAATATCGATTATTACATTGAAGATAATTTTGATGAAGATATTGTAGACGGTTTCATGGAATTCATGAACGAATCTGAAAGCGACAGCATGAAAGTTTTGTTGGATGAATTCGGTGATGAATTGTCTGATGAGGAGGTTAGAATGCTGAGAATTAAATTTATCAGCGACGTTGCCAACTAAATTTTAAATCAGCTCAAAATGGAAAACCCAATTCATGAAGCGAAAAAAGAACTTATTCAGTGGATCAAAGAGATGAATGATCTTGAAGATCTTGCAGAATTACTTGAAATCAAGAATAAAAAAACTGCTGTTGATAAAGTCGCTGAACACCAGGCTGAGTATGCTGTAAAAGATGATTTTGATGAAAGATTTGCGAAAGGAATCCCACATGATGAAATGAGAAGAAGAACGAGAGAATTTATTAAAAATTTGCCTTGGAAGAAATAATTGTCTACAAGGATAGATTCGAAAATGAAATAGATAAGTTATTTGAAGTTTTATTTGTGAATGAATATTTTGGTTTTGAGAATTCTGCTTTGAATTATGTAGAGAAAATTTATGATTTCATTAAAAGTAATATTTCAAGACCTATCAGTAGAAATTCACCATTGGCTTATCAGAAATTTGGCAAAAAGTTTATAAAATATAAAGCAAATAATAATACCTCTTGGTATATATTTTTTGATCAGAAAGGAAATAGATTTTTAGTAAACCACATCATAAATAACCACTCTCAAGATTTTCCTGAGTTGTTTTAAATGATTAAATTTATCATCAACTAATTTTTCAGGATGAATAAGAAAATTTCGGTCATATTTATTCTGCCGGATCTCGAAACCGGAGGTGCAGAAAGAATCATTACCACCATAGCAAATCATCTCTCAAGAGATCGTTTTGAGCCTAAGATTTTACTTCTTCGCAAACAAGGCGGCTATCTTGATTTTCTTAAAAAAGATGTTGAGATTATCGATATTGATACCGAAAGAATAAGACATTCTCTGAAACCAATCCTCAAAGAAATTTACAAAAGGAAACCTGATATCGTTTTTTCAGGTTTTGGTGAAGTAAATGCTTATTTATCTTTATTTATCAAGCTTTTTCCGCGTACAAAATTTATTGCAAGAGAAACAAATGTGGTTTCTAAGCATGTGACGAGGAAAGAGATTAAGTTTTTCTACAGTTTTTACAATAATTATCAGCAGATCATTGCGCAAAGCGATGATATGAAGCAAGATCTTATTAGTAATTTTAATATCAAACAGGATAAAATTATTAAAATAAACAATCCTGTAGATTTTGATTTTATTGAAAACAAGCTTAGGATTTCACAAAAACCTGAGTGTTTTAAGCTCAACTATAAAAATGTAGTGGCGATAGGTAATTTATCCGCCAGAAAAGGTTTCGATAATCTGCTGAAAGTTTTCTCGAGGCTTAAAAACGAAAAAATTCTTCTGCATATTTTAGGTGATGGTAAAGACCGTGAAATTCTTCATCAGATGAAAGATTTTTTAGGTCTCAAAAATGTTGTTTTTCATGGCAGGCAAGAAAATCCTTATCAGTTTCTGAAATTTGCCGATCTTTTTATTCTTTCCTCAAGATATGAAGGTTTTCCCAATGTTTTGTTGGAAGCCGGAGCTTGCGGAACGTATTCCTTAGCGAATAATTGTCCGGGAGGAATTAATGAGATTATTCAGCACAATACCAACGGTGAGATTGCCGATATAGAAAATCATGAAGACTTTTCGCAGAAGATCATGACGCTTCTGCACAGAGATTATGATGCTGAATCTATAAAAAACTCTATCAAATCGCGATTTTCAAAAGAAATTATTTTAGATCGGTATGAGAAAATTTTATTGGATTTGATGAAGAAATAATCATCTTTAATTTTCTTAAATTTGAGCTCGTAAAAATTCAAAAAAATTATTTTTTCATTCATGAATAAAGTTCAAAAGCTGGGATGCATCTGCGAAAAACCTGAATTTCATCATACAGATTACAGAGAATCATTAATAGGTATTGATAAAACAAACGGAAGATATGCTGATGTAAGTCTTTTGCAATGTAAACTCTGCCAAAGAATCTGGATTAAATATCAAGTTGAATTTGAAAGTTTTTCAAAATCCGGAAGATGGTACAGAGGGATTATTTCAAAAAAAGAAGCGAATGCAATGGCTCCTGAAAATACAGTAGAGTATCTGGAAAATATTGACTGGTATATTTACGGCGGATCTTACTTTGAGAGCACAGGAACTTTTGGGCACGGAAAATTAAATGTTGATTGATAATTTAAACTTTAAACCAAGAGATTTGTTGAAGACACGTAAACTTCCATCTTCAAGCTTCCATCTCCCTACTCTCAAAAACTTGACAAAACTCACTTGGGTGCGTGGTAATTAATCAGTAAATTTGTAAGGATTAATCAACTGAATAATAAATAAATTAAAATATAAAATGAGTCAATTTGATGTTACCGTAATCGGTTCCGGTCCTGGAGGTTATGTAGCGGCTATCCGCGCTGCACAATTAGGTTTCAAAACAGCAATTATTGAAAAATATTCTACGTTGGGCGGAACTTGTCTTAACGTTGGATGTATTCCTTCAAAAGCACTTTTAGACAGCTCTGAACATTTTGAAAATGCAAAACATAATTTCGAAAATCACGGAATTATCATCAACGAGCCAAAAGCAGACATTGCAAGAATGATTGCGAGAAAAAATGAAGTGGTAGAGCAGACTACGAAAGGAATCAACTTCCTGATGGACAAAAACAAAATCACTGTTTTTGAAGGTCTTGGAAGCTTTGAATCTGCTACTCAAATTAAAGTAACAAAAAACGACGGTTCTTCTGAAACGATCGAATCTAAATATACAATTATCGCAACAGGTTCTAAACCATCATCTTTACCTTTCATTACTTTAGATAAAGAAAGAGTGATCACTTCTACGGAAGCTTTGAATTTAAAAGAAATTCCTAAGCATTTGGTAGTAATCGGTGGTGGTGTAATCGGTCTTGAATTAGGTTCAGTTTATTTAAGACTAGGAGCTCAGGTTACTGTAGTTGAATTTATGGATAAAATCATCCCTACAATGGATGGAGCTTTAAGCAAGGAATTGACTAAAGTTCTTAAAAAACAAGGAATGAAGTTTATGCTTTCTACAGCGGTTTCAGCAGTGGAAAGAAACGGAAATTCTGTAAAAATTACAGCGAAAGATAAAAAAGGAGAAGAAGTTACGGTTGAGGGAGATTACTGTTTGGTTTCTGTTGGAAGAAGACCTTTCACAGACGGTCTTGCTCTTGAAAAAGCAGGTGTTGAATTAGACGAAAGAGGAAGAATCAAAACCAATGATCATTTACAGACAAACGTTGCAAATATTTATGCGATCGGAGATGTAATCAAAGGAGCAATGTTGGCTCACAAAGCTGAAGAAGAAGGAGTTTTCGTTGCTGAAACTTTGGCTGGGCAAAAACCTCACATCAATTATAACTTAATTCCTGGTGTTGTTTACACATGGCCTGAAGTTGCCGGAGTTGGTAAAACTGAAGAGCAACTGAAAGAGGAAGGTGTAGCTTACAAAATCGGAACTTTCCCAATGAGAGCTTTAGGAAGAAGCCGTGCAAGTGGAGATGTTGATGGTTTGGTAAAAATTATCGCTGATGAAAAAACGGATGAGGTTCTTGGTTTCCATATGATTGGAGCAAGAGCGGCAGATTTGGTTGCTGAAGGTGTAATGGCAATGGAATTCCGTGCAAGTGCAGAAGATATTGCAAGAAGTTCTCACGCTCACCCTACTTATGCAGAAGCTGTAAAAGAGGCTGCTTTGGATGCAACCGGAAAGAGAGCACTTCATATGTAAGTAAAAAGTAAAAAGAGCCAGGTTTTGGCGAATACATAAAAGAGAAGTTTAGGCTTCTCTTTTTTTTGTCAGAATTTCGCTTGGATTCAATATTTTGAACAAGGTTAAAGCAATGAATTTTAAACTTTATTTTAATAGAAATTCTCGGTTTTTGGCATGAAAATAGAGCACGACTTCATTATAAAGTGAAATCATTATGAAAAGAATATTTACAGTTTGTGCGATTTTTTCCGGTCTACTATTTTTTGCGCAGGAAGCAGGAAAAGCAGGAGAACTTTTGAAAAACGAGGCTTCGAAAAGAGAAATGGAATCGTCTAAAATCGAAAGACTAAATTCACAAAATAACAATTCCGGAAATTCAGGATTTAGAAATCCGACGAATCAGAATAATCAAAACAAAAGACCTGCGAATCCAAGTTATCAGTGGAATCAGAATTACGGTTATGCAGAAGTTTTTCTGAGAATTCCAGAACAAGGGCATTTCTCTGTTGAACTGGCAGATCAGATGATTGCTACTCATTCAGGTAGATACAGATTCTTTGACCTTCCATCGGGAAGAATTCCTATTTCAATTTATGATAACGGATTTTTAGTTTACAGAACAACTTTAAATGTGAGAAACAACAGCAGAATGGTTCTTGATTTTTTCACAAACGAAGGGCTGTATTTATTAGATTCTTATCCGATTCAAAACGATTATTATGGTTTTAATAACTGGAATGACGTTTGGAATAATCCTTATGCAAATTCAGGTAATAACGGTAATATCAATTATCCGAATATGATGGATCATCAGACTTTCCAGCAATTTATGTCTGCTATGAAAAAAGATGCATGGTTTGATGATAAGAAAATTGCATTCATCAATCAGCAAGGTCGTCATGCGATGTTTACTTCGGAACAGATTAGTATTTTGGTAAAAGATTTGAGTTTTGATAAAAATAAAATTGCTTTGGCCAAATCACTATTTTCAAAATGTGTCGACAAGCAAAAATATTTTATCGTTGGCGATGCACTAGATTTTGAAAGCAGCAGACGAGATTTGATGGATTATATATCTAAAAATTAAAAATTTTTCAACGAAAAAATTGATTCCGTTTTTTACTTATTGTTTTAACTGCAAAAGAAACAAAAGACTTTATAGTAATGTATGTTGTTCAGAAGCTGGCAAAAATAAATGAACATTTACATTTGTAGACTTTTTGTAATTTTTTTCAATCATATCTTTTGTTGCTTTTGCGGTAAAAATCTATACAATATTTTTTTTATTAAAGATAAAACTCATTTACTCTAACACTCTCCGACTCAAAAACCCTGAAAACGCTCCAACTTATTTTCTTACCTTTGCATCCTAAATTTATCATTAATGCAACTCGGAAAAACTCAGACTTTAAAAATTTCAGAAAAAAATAATTCAGGATGGATCTTGACAGACGAAACGGGCGAAAAGGCTTTTTTGTCTAAAGTTTTCATTCAGGATGAAAAAGAAGAAGGCGATGAAGTTGAGGTTTTCGTTTATCAAGATGATAACAAACTGAAGGCTACAACAGAAATTCCGTTGGCTGAAGTAGGAGAATTTGCGGTAATGAATTGTGTACAAAGTCTTCCGAGCGGTGCTTTTATGGACTGGGGAATTATCAAAGATTTGTTTATCCCATACAAACAGCAGAAATCTAAAATCATTGAAGGTAAAAGATATCTTGTTTACCTTTATGTGGATGAAGCTCTGGAATTGATTACCGGAACAACGAAGTTCAAAAGAAATCCGCAATATCAGGATTTACCTTTCCAGAAAGGAGATAAAGTGGATTTGCTAATGATGAACGAAAGCGAATTGGGCTGGAATGTCGTGATCAATAAAAAATATATTGGATTAATTTATTCTTCAGATGTTTATAAAAAGTTGTATCCTTTATCTGAAGAAGAAGGTTACATCAAAGAAATTCGTGAAGATGGTAAAATCGATGTTTCTCTTCAGCCGCAGGGTTTTGAAAACATCGATGAATTCAAGCAGAAAATCCTTAATAAATTAGAAGAAAATTTCGGCTTGCTGCATCTTTCGGATAAATCTTCTCCAGAAGAAATAAAAGATGAATTGCAGATGAGTAAAAAGAACTTCAAGAAAGCTTTAGGTGGTTTGTATAAAGATAAAATCGTCGATATTTTGGAAGATAAAATAAGACTTATATAGAATTAATCTCTCAAATAAAATTGAAATCCCGAACAATTGTTCGGGATTTTTTTTGTGATAAATATCATTCAAAAATCATTAATTATTTTGTTTAACAATTTTGTCAAAACAAATGTTTGATATATATTTGCACAAATTTGTTTAACAAAAATGTCAAATCAAGCAAAAAAAGACCAAACCCAAGAGTTAATTAAGGAAACCACAAAGAATTTGTTCTTCGTGAAGGGTAAATTTGATGCTACTACGCAGGAAATTGCTGATGAGGCGGGTGTCAACAGAACGCTGATCAATTACTATTTCAGGTCAAGAGATAATCTTGTTCAGATTGTTTTCGAAGAAGCGCAGAAAGTAGAGAGAGAGAAATCTGAAGTGATTATGAATTCGGATCTTCCTTTCAAACAAAAAATTGCACAGTTTATTGAAGAAAGCCTTACAACGAGTCTTCAGTATCCATACCTGGAAACGTATATCGTTTCACAGATTAATAAAGGAAATTGCCAGAAAAGAGATATCGAAGATGATGAGCTTCAAAAGCTATATAAAGACATCGAGAAAGAAATGGAATTGGGAAACATCGAAACGATGAAACCCGTTCATTTTGTACTGAATATGATTGCCTTATTAGTTTTCCCGAGTGCTATCAGACCTTTATTTATGGAAAATTTGAATATCACGGACGAAGAGTTTGATAAACTCATTGCAGAGAGAAAAGATATCATTTTAAATATGCTTTTTAAGAAATAATTAATAAATCTTAAAGTAATTTAAAAATTGAATCGTCCTTTAAGAATAAAAGATTTAAACAAAGAAAACAAAAAATAAACGAAGTATAAAATTATGAACAGAAAACGTATAACTGCTAAAAAGCTCAAAATTGGTGTAGCTGCAGCATTTATGATGTTGGCCTCTTCATCAGCTTATGCACAACAGCAGATTTCTCTGCAGGAAGCCATTAAACAGGCGTTGCAAAATAAAGCTGAAGCTAAAAAAGCGGCTTTACAGATTAAAAAAGCGGAATACAAAATTGATGAAGCAAGATCAGGCGCATTACCACAGATCGGTGCAACTGCAGGAGTTACTTACAATCCGGTTATTCAGGAGTCATTACTTGAATTTGGCGGTGAAAGAATCAGAGCACAGTTGGGACAGGCTTGGCAATCGCAGGCTGTGGTAACTCTAAATCAGACTATTTTTGATCAAAGAGTTTTTACAGGCCTTAAAGCTGCAAAATCTACCAGAGAATTTTATGTTTTAAATGCTCAGTTGACCAACGAACAGATTATTGAAAATGTTGCAACGGCATACTATCAGGTTTTTGTACAGGAAGAAAATCTTAAAACTTTAAACGTAAGTTACACAAACACCGAAAAAGTAAGAAACGTTATTAAAAGCTTGGTAGATAATGGTTTGGCAAAAGGGATTGACCTGGATCGTACCAATGTTCAGTTAACAAATATCAGTTCAAGCAGACAGCAATTGGTGAATGCAGTGGAGCTTTCTAAGAATTCTTTGAAATTCTATATGGGAATTCCGATTGATACTGAAATTGAATTAGAAGAAAAAACAATCGAACCTCAGCCTCAGCTTTTGGCTGAAACCGTAAATCTTGAAGGCCGTTCTGAGCTTAAAGTTTTACAGAAAAACAGAGAGCTTTTAGTATTCAACAAAAAAGCAACTGAGGCATATCTTTATCCGACGGTAGCTTTGCAGGCAAACTACGGTTGGGCTGGAATGGGTAAAAAATTCCCGCTTACCAATGGTCTGAATAACGGAGTTCTCTGGAGCGACTATTCAGCAATCGGTTTGAATATAAACATTCCGATTTTCACCGGAGGTTCTACAAAATCTAAAATTGCTCAGGCGGAAATCGATATTCAGGATTTAGATCAGGATATTCAGAATACACAGCTTCAGCTTAGCCTTGAATATAAAAATGCAGTGACCAATATTGAAAATTCATTAATCAATATTGAAAGCATGAAAAACAACGTAACACTTGCAGAAAAAGTACAGAAAGATACACAATCTAATTATCAGTACGGCTTGGCAACACTTACAGAAGTTTTGGATTCTGAAAATGCATTAACAGATGCAAAACAGAATTATACCACTGCATTATTAGATTATAAACAGGCTGAAATTAAATTAATAAAAGCTAAAGGAGAACTCAATACTTTACAAAACCCATAAGAACATGAAATCGTTATGAATTGTAGCACAAAAACTTACGATAATGTGGCGATTGCATATGACCTTTAAAATAATAAATAACTCCATATGAAAAAAACTTTAATATATATCATCGTAGCGGCTGTACTTGTTGGTTTGGCAGCATGGAAAATTGCCGATAACAAAAAGAAGCAGGAAACCGAAGTAAAAGAAGTAGCAAAACAGGTTGACAAAATCAACGTAAACGTGATTACGGTTTCAAGAGAAAATATAGACACCGATTATACTGCAAACGGAACTTTTATTCCGAAGCAGGAATCTAATCAGTCTTCTGAGATTTCAGGACGTATTGTAAGCGTTTTGGTGAAAGAAGGTTCAAAAGTTGGCGCAGGTCAGGTTTTGGCAACCATCAAAAAAGATGCGATCGAAGTTGATGTTACGCAGGCTCAGAATAATTTGCAAAACGCAATTATTGATAATCAGCGTTATGAAAATGCCTTTAAAACAGGAGGTGTTACAAAACAGCAATTAGATAATTCAAGATTACAGCTAAAAAATGCTCAGGCTGCGGTAAGAGCTCAAGGTGTTAAAGTAAATGATACAAGCATCAGAGCAGGAATCAGCGGAATTATCAACAAAAAAATGGTAGAGCCGGGAATGGTGGTTTCTCCGGGAACAGCACTTTTCGAAATTGTTAATATCAATAGCTTAAAACTTTCTGTTTTAGTGGATGAAAGCCAGATCGGAAGAATCCAGCTAGGTCAGGAAGTATCAATTAATGTAAATGTTTTGCCGGATGATTCTTTCAGCGGAAGAATTACATTTATTGCTCCTAAAAGTGATGCTTCTTTGAATTTCCCTGTCGAAATCGAAGTTCAGAACAGAGGAAACCTAAAAGCAGGGATGTATGCAACAGCTACATTTAAAACCAATCACGGTGCAGAAACTCAGAATATGTTAACCGTTCCAGCAGAAGCATTCGTGAATGGAGTTAGCTCAGGTCAGTTATTTGTTGTAAGCAATGGAACTGCTAAAATGATTAAAGTTCAGACCGGAAAAGTTTACGGAGATAAAGTACAGATCCTAAGCGGATTAAATGGAGGTGAACAAGTCATTACAAGCGGACAGATCAATCTTGATAACGGTTCAAAAATCAATATCGTAAAGTAATAGAAGATGAAGTTAGCAGAAATATCCATTAAAAGACCGTCCCTTGTCATCGTATTGTTTACGATTCTGACTTTGGGAGGTTTATTAAGCTACTCCATGATGGGGTACGAGTTGATTCCGAAGTTTGAAACCAATATGGTTACCATTTCTACGGTGTATCCTGGAGCTTCACCTGCTGAGGTGGAAACTTCGGTAACCAGAAAAATTGAGGATGCCGTTGGTTCTTTGGAAAATGTAAAAAAAGTAGAATCCTCATCTTACGAAAGTTTATCGGTGATTATGGTTCAGCTGAATACAGGAGCTGATGTAAACTACGCTTTGAATGACGCTCAAAGAAAGGTAAACGCTATTTTGGCTGACCTTCCGGAAGATGCAGACCCACCTTCACTACAGAAATTCTCATTGGATGATTTACCGATCATGACGTTGAGTATTTCAAGTGATAAATTGAATAATAAAGAGCTTTATGACCTTTTAGATAAGAAAATCGAGCCGATTTTTTCCCGTGTAAATGGTGTTGCACAAGTTGATTTAGTTGGTGGACAGGAAAGAGAAATTCAGGTCAATTTAGATGAAAAGAAAATGCAGGGTTATGGCATTGCAATCGCAGATGTACAACAGGCAATTCTTTCATCCAACTTAGATTTCCCGACGGGGGCTTTGAAGACAAGAACGTCAAGATCGACGATCAGACTTTCCGGAAAGTATAGAAATGTTCAGGAGATGAATAATCTTGTGGTTTCCAATAAAGATGGAGCTCAGGTTAGACTTTCTGACATTGCCACGGTTTTCGATACTCAGAAAGATGTTGAGAAAATTGCAAGATACAATCAGTTACCAACTATTTTGCTTCAGGTAAAAAAGCAGTCTGACGCAAACGCAGTATCGGTTTCTGAATTGGTTCAAAAAACCATTGCTCAGGTTCAAGATAATTATAAAACGCAAGGTGTTAAAATCAACATTGTTGATGATACAACAGACTTTACATTAGAAGCGGCAGACCACGTAATCTTTGATTTATTCTTGGCGATTATCTTGGTAGCAGTAGTAATGTTATTATTCCTTCACAACATCAGAAACGCATTTATCGTAATGGTTTCTATCCCGATGTCTTTGATTGCAACGGTAATCGGAATGTATTTGATGGGATATACCTTAAACTTAATGAGTTTATTAGGACTTTCACTGGTTGTAGGTATCTTGGTGGATGATGCGATTGTAGTTTTGGAGAACGTGTACCGTCACATGGAAATGGGTAAAAGCAGAATCCGTGCAGCATACGACGGAGCTTCGGAGATTGGATTTACCGTAACGGCAATTACCTTGGTAATCGTTGTGGTATTCTTACCGATTGCGATGAGTTCAGGTTTGGTTTCTGATATCTTGGCACAGTTCTGTGTAACGGTAGTTATTGCAACGATGTTATCGTTACTGGCTTCATTTACGATCATTCCTTGGCTGTCTTCGAGATATGGTAAATTGGTACACCTTTCAGGTAAAAATCCTTTCGAGAAATTCATTCTTTGGTTTGAAAAACAATTGGAAAAATTCACACACTGGATTACAGGAATTTTAGAATGGGCTTTAAAAACAACTTTAAGAAGAATCATGACGGTGGTTGTCACTTTTATTATTTTGATTTCTTCATTCATGTTAGTGGCATTCGGATTTATCGGAGGTGAATTCTTCCCTAAAATGGATAGAGGACAGTTCCTTGTTCAGATGGAATTACCGAAAGACGCTTCTGTAGAAAAAACCAATCAGGTAACTCTTGCAGTTGAAAAATATTTGAGAGACGATAAAGATGTAGTCGATATGATTACTACGGTTGGTCAGCAGTCATCAGGTTTTGGTGGGGCTCAGGCTACACTGTATCAATCTGAAATTCAGGTAATCTTGGTTGATAAATCTGAACGTAACGAAAGTACAGATATTAAATCAGCGAAAATCAAAAGAGCTTTAGAAGAAAAATTCACCGGAGTTGAGTTTAAAACAGCGCCAATTGGATTAATGGGAGCGGATAACGCACCAATCGAAATGGTAGTAACGGCACAGGATAACGAAACGGCAAACAAAGAAGCGAATAGAATTCTAGAATTGCTTAAGAAAGTTCCGGGATCTGTAGATGCTGAATTATCAACCGATTCTGGAAACCCGGAAGTTCAGGTGAATATCGACAGAGACAAAATGGCTTCTTTAGGCTTAAATCTTTCTAGTGTAGGACAAACGATGCAAACGGCATTCAGTGGAAATACAGACGGAAAATTCAGAGCTGGGGAGTATGAATATGATATCAACATCCGTTTCGGAGATGCGAACAGACAGTCGATTGATGATGTAAGAAATTTGATGTTTACGAATCCTCAGGGAGAACAAATTAGATTGAGTCAGTTTGCTGACGTTAAAATGGGTTCAGGACCAAGTTTATTGGAGCGTAGAGATAAAGCACCTTCTGTAAAGGTAAAATCTAAAGTGGTAGGACGTCCTGTAGGTGACGTTGCTAACGAATGGGCAGCTCAGTTTATGGATAACGAGAAAACAAAACCTGCAGGTGTAAGCTACATTTGGAGTGGTGATATGGAAAACCAGACCGAAGGTTTCGGTACTTTAGGAATTGCGCTATTAGCAGCTATTGTATTGGTTTACCTGGTAATGGTTTCCTTGTATGACTCATTTGTTTATCCGTTTGTGGTACTGTTCTCAATTCCTTTGGCATTGATTGGGGTAATGGTTATTCTTGCAATCACCGGAAATTCATTAAACATCTTTACGATGTTGGGAATGATCATGTTGATTGGTTTGGTAGCGAAAAACGCGATTATGATTGTCGATTTCGCCAATATGAGAAAAGCAGCCGGTGCAAATACGCACGACGCTTTGATTCAGGCAAACCACGCACGTCTTCGTCCGATCCTGATGACAACGATTGCGATGATCTTCGGTATGATTCCGATTGCGATTGCAAAAGGAGCAGGAGCCGAGATGAACAACGGATTGGCTTGGGTAATCATCGGTGGTTTAACTTCATCATTATTCCTGACTTTGATTATCGTACCGGTAGTATATTCATTATTCGATTCAATTTTGAGAAGAATGGGTAAACATGAAAAACTGGATTATGAAGCTGAAATGAAAGCCGATTATGACCACAGAGAGTTAAGTGAAGACGGATTTACTCCGAAACACGTAGACTAATATAACAACCTTTAATTAACCTAAAAACCGCATCAGAAATGATGCGGTTTTTTATGTCATTGCGATGAGTGAAGCGAAGAAGCAATCTCAAAAGTAATCAAAATTTCAAATGAATTTAAGTATAGTTGGTAAATCGCTGAGGTGCAAATTTTTTATCATTTATAAAGTATTTAATGCGCAAGAAAATCAAATATTTTTAAAAATATAATGTAATAAATCGAAGATAAAATCTTTGCGACTTTTCGCTTAACTAAAGACAATAAAGAAAGCTTCCAAATTAATCTGAAAACTTTAAAACATAATTCGCATAAAGTCCCAACGGGACGACTTTCTAAAGGATAGGATGCAAATCCTATTAATCCAACATCCAAAAACCAACGTCCATTAACCTTCCATCATTCATAAAAAAGTCAGATTTCTCTGAAAATTCCAGCAAAATCCGACTTTAGAAACAAACTATATAAAAATATCTTTTTTCAAACTGAGACAAAATTATCTCAAACTGATAACTTTATTAAAAACCTTTCCGTTTTCCTCTACGCTGATAATATATTGATCTGCCGTTTTTTTACTTAAATCAAAATTAAGGCTAAGATTTCCGTTGTCTGATGATTTTGTTTCGTTGTAATAAACCATATTTTCAAAATCCGAAACCGAAATTTTTGCACTACCTTTTAATCCTGATAAAAGCAATTTTACTTTATTACCGTCAACCACAAATTCCGGTTTAATAACCTCCGAAACTGGTGTTTTTTCAATCATCACTTTTTTATCAGAATCTACTTTAATTTTATATTTTTCAATTTTCTGCTGAGATTCAAGGATCAAATAATATACTCCGGAATCCAGATCTTTAAAGTTGTACGATTTATTTACAGAATGGGCATCATCAAAGGTCTCGGAAAACAATTCTCCGTAAAAATCACTGTAAACAACCACCGATACATTTTTTGCATTTGAAAGTTCGAAGTTTACGGTTTCTGCTTCAGTTTTTCCAAATGAAAGAGAAAAGTCTTTTTCTTTACTCATTGCAGTGGCTGAAATAGATAAGAAGCCTATCAATAATACTGATTGAAATACCTTTTTCATAATATTAAATTTTTCATTTGTTAATACTGCAAATTTAGACTAAGCCATAATCCGGTTCTACTATACAATTTTCATATTTATGTGCTATTTTAACCTTTAAGTTAAATTAATAAATATTATTTGTTAATTTTGTATATGAAATAGCAGTTGCAAAAATGAAACACTCTCATCCCGCATTCGAAGCTGTAAAACCTAATCTGGGAAGCAGTTTCACAAGTTTAAAGTTTTTGAAAAATGAAAACATCAAGTCTCATGTTTGGCATTATCATCCTGAGATTGAGCTGATTTTTGTCTGCGGAGGTTCCGGAAAAAGACAGATTGGAAGTAATATTTCCTATTTTTCTGACGGAGATCTGGTTTTGATGGGAACCAATCTTCCACATTGCGGAATGACCAACGAAAATACCAATAATGATTATGAAATGGTGATTCAGTTTAAACCAGATTTTTTGGGCGAACAGATCTGGAGTTTACCAGAAATGCAGAAAATTGCCGTTTTACTCGAAAAAGCGAAAGCCGGAATCGTGTTTTCTGAAAAAATAAAAAAAGAAGTAGGAGAGAAGATTCTGGAAATGCATCATTCCGATTCCCTTTCCAGACTGATGAAATTTTTAGGCATTCTGGATGAACTTGCCTCTACCCACGAATACAGAATTCTGAATGCCGGAAAATATTATCTGCAAACGCAGGTCGAAGATAATGAAAGAATTAATCATATTTTTAATTATGTAAAAGACCATTTTAAAGAACAGATTACTTTGGATGAAATGGCAGATTTATCGAGTATGAAAGTGCCATCATTTTGCCGTTATTTTAAAAAAATTACCAATAAAACCTTTACTCAGTTTGTGAACGAATACCGGATTACCCATTCTCTGAAGCTCCTTGCCGAACAGCCATTAAGCATCACTGAAGTTTGTTTCGAGTCAGGTTTTAATAATTTCAGTTATTTTAATAAAACATTTAAAGAATTTACAGGGAAAAGCCCGTCTCAATACCGAAAAGAATTTAATTATTTAATTGAATAGTCGAATTATAGCGCAATTTGAATTAGGATAAAAGTGTAAGTTTTAACGCAACGTACGCAAAGCTTTTTTTAGATACTATCCGTTTTTAAGTTCGCAAAGGCGTTTCACTCAGCAAAGGCTTTGCTATCATTTGCTGAACATAAACTGAAAGTTTACGAACATTGTTCTGCCTTTGCGAACGGAAAAATATATTCGAAAAAATAAAAACGTTTGCGAGCATAGCGTTTAATTAAATATTATTTTATGTCATCATGTTTTTTTAACAAAATTTAAAATAAACTAACTATTTATAACAGAGACAGAATCAACCTTTAAAATTTTAAACTCTATATTTGTATAAGGTTTAAACGATAGGAAGAAGAAAAAAAAGAATTTTATGAAGGATATTAAACTGATTGTAACCGATATGGACGGAACTTTCCTGAATTCAAAATACGAAGTAAGTCCGGATTTTCCAAAGGTGTATGAAGAACTGAAAAAAAGAAATATTCTATTTGTTCCTGCGAGCGGAAGACAGATGTCAGGAATTACCCAATACTTTAGCGATATTGAAAACGAAATAGGTTTTATTGCAGAAAACGGAGGTTATGTAGTCTATAAAAACGAAGAAATCTTTGCAGATAAATTGAGTCAGAAATCCATTTCGGATATTATTCAGACGGTAAGAGAAATACCGGACGCAAGAGCAGTTCTGAGTGCAAAAGGAAGCTCTTACTACGAAAGTGAAGATCAGAATTTTGTTGATTACTTTTCTAAATATTACATTAAAAATCAGAAAAGAGAAGATCTTACATTAGAAGTTGACGACTCGGTTTTTAAAATTGCAATTTATCATCCGGTAAGCGCTGAAGAGTTTCTCTATCCCGCTTTGAAGAAGTTTGAAAACGAAGATTTAGTGGTCGTTGTTTCAGGGAAATACTGGGTAGATATTATGAACAAACATACCAACAAAGGAAACGCGATTGAAAAGCTCCAAAAATCTTTAAACATTCTTCCCGAACAAACAATGGCATTTGGCGATTATCTGAACGATATTGAAATGCTCAAAAATGCTCGTTATTCTTACGCGATGAAAAATGCACATCCCTCTGTAAAAGAAGCGGCAAAGTTTGAAACCTGTTCCAACGATAGTTTTGGAGTTCTGGAAACCATAAAAACCTACCTCAACGGAAATTAGTTTTCAATTATAAACATAAAAAACCGTATCAATAATGATGCGGTTTTCTTATGTCATTGTGGGGAGCGAAGCGAGGAAGCAATCTCAAATAAACGGAATGTTTGTCATTCAGAAGGAATCTAAGAAGGTATTTTAATAAAAATGATCATTGTTCGAATACAAATCTAACAAATATATTCGTGTATTCGTGGCATCTAATAAGATAATTTATAATGCTTCAAGGCGCAAGAAAATCGAAGATTTTCAGCAATTTCAACAATCGGTTTTATCGAAGATAAAATCTTTACGCCTTAAAAAAACTCCTATTAAAAATTTCTTTGCGCCTTGCGATTCACAAAAAAAAGCTTCCAGACTCATCTGAAAGCTCAAGTATTTTATTTGATAAAAGATTAACCTGCCATCGCTTCACCAGACTTTCTATAGACAAAACTTCCATAGATATGTCTTCTTGCGAAACGGCTGGGAGAATCAGAATTTACCATTTTGATGTAAGTATTTCTCGGAACACCAATGTATTCGTACATATTCCCGTTCAAATGCTGAACCGTAAGAACAGATTTCTCCAGATAAAAATCCTGGATATTAGATTTCGTAATCGTTTCTGTATATTCTTCTTTGTATTTTTCCTGCGTTTCCGGATTGATGCTTACCAAAAAATGATAGGCTTCAATCACAGACTTGCTTTTTTCTTCTGCTTCCAATTTTCCTGCTTCATCATTGATGAATTTATCAGGATGCGTATCTTTCATCGTATTCCTGTAAATTGTTTTCAATTCTTTCAACGTTACATTTTTATCAACTTCAAGAAGCTTTCTGTAATCACCTAATTTTTTCATAATGGATAATCCTTATTTCGGGGTGCAAAATTAAGGTTTTATTTTTGGAAATCGTAAGTTTTTGATTATTAATTTGTTTGATCTTTAAAAAGGAATGATTTTTTCATCAAGCAATTCCTTTTTCAGACGATTTGCATATTGATGAGCAAATTTTTCTTTTTCAACTTTTGGAATACCCATATAATAATCATCCCTGATTTCTTTTGCATCATAGTCTTCATCTTCATTTCCTGGTCTCACCACAACTTCCAAATAATGAACGTAATGCCCAAATTCATGCAATATAGTTCTGTAAAGCTGAGTATTTCTCGAAGGTTTTAACTTTAATTCAGAAACAAAATTTCTTTTATTTTCAATGAAGAGATGACCATCTTCTTTTAGTTTTTCAAATTCTTTTTGGTCTTCAATGGTTTGCTTTTTATGCGAAATTAATTTTTTATTAAGATCAATTGCATCCAAAATTATTGCCGGATAATATTGGTTTTCAAATTCAAAACTATAGATTAATCTTCCCCAAACCGGAGAAATTATTTCTTCTTTTCTTTTGGGTTGACGAAGAATAATAAATCTCAAATCTCCATAGTCTTCTTTTGGGATGTGCTTAATAATTTTTGCTAAATCATTTACAGAACAAGAGTGAAAACAGTTTTCTCGAGTTTCTTCAATAATGAACAAAAATTCATGATCATTAATGATTCTGATTTCAGTTTGATATTTTTCAAATCTTTCATAAAAAGACTTTAATGTTCCGTAAGGAGTTGAGATTTTAAGCTTATTATTTTGCCCAAAACCTTGATTTTCGGTTCCAATATTTCTGTTTCTTCTGGTAGGATTATACATTTCGATAGATTACTCGTTTTTTACCAATATTTCAACAATTTTACTTCTTTCAATAATCATCTCTTCCTTACTTTTCTTCACAATCTTATCATTTTTCAAATAATTTATAAAAGCAGTAACATATAAATTTCTGTCATCAAATCCTGTTAGCTGAAATTTCTCAATCTGTAATTTTTTACTATCAATTTTTGAAACAGATAAAAGAGATTGTTTATCAAACCAATTGTTAAATCCTGTATCATTTCTTACTTCCTGGAATCTTGTAATGTTTTTATTAATGGGTAAATCAATCGAATCCTGGATTCTCTTTCTCCCAAATGATTTATTGTAAAAATCAATATGAATAAACTTTCCTTGTATTTCTTTACTAATTTCAGATGTTTTTAAATACAGTATATCTGAACCATCTTGTGAAAAATAACAGCAAGGAATAAAAAATAAAAGAAACAATATTTTTGACTTCATTATAAAAATATTACTCCGTTGTATCAATATATGTCAACTTGGCTTCTTTTATAAACTCTTCCTGAGAAGTCTCTTTTGTTGCCTTATTATTCATCAGTTCAAAAAAATATACTTTGGTAGAATTTAGTCTCATGTCTTTTAATGAAATTTTAAATCTCTTCACCCGAAAGTCAGAATTGAAAAACGTTAGCTCAGAAACATTGTTCAGCTTTATATTATTCACATCGAAAGAAGCTTTCGGATCTTTCTGCAGTTTTAAAAATCTTTTCTGCGTTTTGTCGGTTGTTTCATCCAGGAATTTCTGCATCTGAAAATCGGTCAGAAGCTGTGGATAAATTAAGCCTTCTTTCAGAATAGTTGAAGTTATTTTGTCAGATTTATCATAGTAAACCGTTTTATCATCAAACTGTACAAGATTGTCTTTTATAAGAATTTTACCGGCAAATTTTTTATAGTTTTTCTTTTTATAGTCATTCTTAAAATGCTCAACAATAGCGGCATCTTTTGAGCTTAATTTTTCATTTTTCTGGGCGAAAAAATTTGAAGAAAGCAATAATGAAAGACCAATTGAAAATAAAAATTTCATAATATTTTAGTTTAGGTTTGGATGTGTAGAATTCTACAAAATATTTTTAAGGCGAAGATGTTGTAAAAGCATAATGGTTTTCGCATCTTTAATTTCACCTTTATTAATCATAGAAAGTGTTTCATTAAAATCTAGTTCTAAAACTTCAATGTTTTCGCCTTCTTCTTCGAGTCCGCCTCCATCATTGATTTTCATATCATCAGAATATTCTGCGATGAAAAAATACAGAATTTCCGTTACAGAGCCGGGAGACATATAGGCTTCAAATATTTTTTCGACTTTAGAGATTTTGTATCCTGTTTCTTCTTCCGTTTCTTTTCTAATGCAGTCTTCCGGATTATTATCATCTAATAGACCTGCGCACGCTTCAATCAACATTCCGTCCGTATTTCCGTTTATATAAGTCGGAAGTCTGAATTGTCTGGTTAAAATTACTTTTTTTAAACTTGTATTATAAAGCAGAATAACGGCTCCGTTTCCTCTGTCATAAGCTTCTCTGCTTTGAGTTTCGGTTTCTCCGTTTTGTTTTTTGATGTTAAAAGTTACTTTCTTCAAAGTGTACCAATTGTCAGATAAAATTTCTGTTTTTTCGATACTTACATTCGTCTCTTGCATTCTATATTTTATTATTTTATATTACTAATTAACTTTGAAAAAATTCAGTGCTCTTTGTTAAGTGAAACGCCTTTGCGAACTTAAAAACAGTTAGGATTTAAAAAAATCTTTGTCCTTTGTGTTTAAAAACAAAAGCAACATTATTTATTCAACAAATCCTCCAAAGCCATTTTCAAATCAGGAAATTTAAACTCAAAACCAGCCTTTTGAATTTTTTCAGAAGAAGCTTTCGAACCTTCCAGCAAAGCATCTGCCAATTCTCCAAAAATTAGTTTTAAAATAAAGCTTGGAATATTAGGCATAAATAAAGGTTTTTTCAAGACCTCAGCAATTAATTTCGTTAAATTTTCATTTGTTGTATGTTGTGGAGCAGTAGCATTAAAAGAACCTTCAACTTCAGGATTTTTCAAAGCAAATTCATAAATCGAACAAATATCATCGATGTGAATCCACGGCATATATTGTTTTCCGCTTCCAAGTGGCGAACCAATCCCTAATTTTATCGGAGTCATCATTTTTGCTAATGCACCCTCATTTTTAGAAAGAACAACAGCAGTTCTGATTTTTACAACTCTTTCGGCAATGTTTTGTTCCTTAAATTCATCAGCAGCTTTTTCCCAGACTACAACAACTTCACTCAAAAAATCATTTCCTGAAGCATCGTTTTCTGTGAAGAATTTGTCGGTTGTTTTTGTTCCGTAAAAATTAATCCCGGAAGCTGAAATAAAAGATTTTAACTTTAAATTTTTATTTTTTAAAGTGTTTAATATAAGTTTGGCAGAATCTACACGGCTGGAAATCAATTGCTTTTTTCGGTCATCCGACCAGCGTTTTTCAGAAATATTGGCTCCGGCAAGATGAATGATGTGACTTACGTTTTCAAAAGCCTTTTCATCAATGATCTGATTTTCCAGATCCCATTCAAATTCGTTTTCGGCTTCTTTTTTTCTTGTTAAAAACCGTATGGAGTATTCATTTTCCAGTTTTTTTGAAAGCGCTCTTGCAATGGCTCCGCTTGCACCGGTTATTAAGACAGTTTCTTTCATTACAGTGTTCAGATTAATTTTTTACAATGAGAACATAATCTTCTTCAAGAATTTTATAGCCATGGTCATAAATAAATTTATATTCAGAACCATTTTTATAGACTTTGATGTTCGTAAAATAATTAAAATCAAAACCTAAGCCATCTAATTTAGACTTTGCGATTTTAGTTTTTCCGTCGATATTAGTTTCACTCAGGATGCGGTAATTTTTGCGGAGTTTGTTGTTTACGTTTCGCATCAGATTGCTCGAATCCTTATTTTGTTTATTGTTGAAAGCGTTTCTGCAAGCGTCGTTGCAGAATTTTTTGTCGGATCTGCCGATAATTTTCTCGCCACATTCAATGCATTCCATATTAATGATTTTTCAGTTTGTGTTCGTGTTTTTTCTTTAATAATCTTTTAAATCTGCTGTGTGCAGGATAACTTCTGTTTTTAGTCATATTGTTGAAAACCAAAGCTACTAAAAGCAAAATAATACATCCCGAAAGTACCGGAGAAATTACATACCAATAACCAAGTTCAGGAATTTTTCCTGTAGAAGTTACGGCAATTAAAGCAGTTGCTCCACCCGGTGGATGTAAAGTTTTGGTGTATTGCATCAAAACAATCGAAAATGCCACTGCCAAAGGTGCTGAAAGCCATAAAATATCCGGAACAATCTGATAAACGGTGACACCTACCAAAGCTGAAAGTACATGACCGCCAACAAGATTTCTTGGCTGTGCAAGCGGACTTTGTATTGCACCATAAATCAAAACGCTTGATGCTCCAAAAGAACCGATCAGAAATACATTTTCTTCCTGCAACAAATAATGGGACTGAAGAAATGCAATCAGTCCGATCCCGAAAAATGCTCCCAAAAATGACCAGAAATGTTCTTTATAATCAACTAATGTTTCTTTATAAATCACATATTTTGAAACTCTGAACGTCCTTTTGATGGTTTTTTTCACAACAAATTTATTTGAATTTTAAAGGTACAAAATATCCGTTTGTAAACGGCTAAATTTTAATGTAGAGATAAAAGAATTTCAATTCCAATTAATTTTAACGCTATGGACGCAAAGAATATTGATGTAAATTGAAAACATTTTCCGTTCGCAAAGGCACTTCGTTCAGCAAAGATTTATTGCATTCATAGCTAAGTGAAACGCCTTTGAGAACGAAAATATTCTCAGTTATTTAAAGAAAATCTTAGCGTCCATTGCGTTAAAAACAAGATAATTCTATTTTACAGTTTAGAAGCAAAAATTTTCATTTTCCAAAAAAAAGTCTCACATTTGCGGCATCAATGGGGTGCTGCAATAGCGGCTGAGATGATACCCGGGAAATTTTTCCACACCTGATTCGGATAATGCCGACGTAGGGATTTTTATGATTTATCATCTCATCATTTAATTTTATATAAGTTAATTTGATGCAGGAAATTTTACAACAAACCACTTGTCAGGAATGGCTGGGTGTCTGTTTTTCAGTAGTTCAGGTTTTATTAGCCAGAAAAAACAATTCAAACAATTATCTTTTTGGTATTGCCGGAATTTTACTATCACTTTATGTGATGTTTTTCGCAAAGCTTTATGCGGAATTTACTTTAAATCTTTACTATCTCGTGATGAGTATTTACGGATGGCTCTACTGGAAGTTTGGCAAACGAAAAACGGAAACGGCTATTTCTGAAACCACGAATCAGGAAAAACTGATTACTGTAGGAATTGTAGTAGGAACTTTCAGTATTTTCTGGTATTTTCTGACACAGTTTACCGATTCTGATGTTCCAATTTTAGATTCTTTGGTCAGTGCATTCGCTTGGGCTGGAATGTGGTTGATGGCTAGAAGAAAAATCGAAAACTGGGTTTTACTGAACATGAGCAACATGATTGCGATTCCGTTGTTAATTCATAAAGGCCTTTATCTGTACGCAATTCTGACGGCTTTCTTATTTATTGTTGCCATTTCCGGTTATATAGAATGGCGCAAAATTATTAAGTTAAAAAAAAATGTAGCTGTTGTTGAATGAAATTGACAGCTAAATTTTCACGCAGATTTTTTAAATGATCTGCAAAATCTGCTTAATCAGCGAGATATAAAATGAAAAAGATCAAAATGAATATAAAAACCATTCAAAAATAATATCAGAGCAATGCTTTCGCATAAAGAATTAAGAGAAAAAATGCACGGAGTATCTGAAGTTCCGTCTGAAATTATCAATCAGATTCATCAGGAAAGGCTGCTTCAGATTTGGGTTCCGAATAGATATGGCGGATTGGGATTGCGGTTAAGAGAAGGTTTATCTGTTTTATTCAACTGGTCAAAAATAGATGGAAGCTTAGGCTGGATGCTCACTTTATGTTCGGGAGCCAATTTTTTCTCAAGAAATTTAAAACCTAATATTGCTAAAGAACTTTTTTCCAATTCGAAAACTTGTTTTGGAGGAAGCGGAATGATCGGCGGAAAAGCAGAAAAACAAACTGACGGAACTTTTTTGGTTAACGGACTTTGGAATTTTGCAACCGGAGCACCGCATTTGAGCCACTTTACTTTAAATGCTCAATTAACAGAAAACGGAAATTCTTTGTTGGACGAATCAGGATCTGAAATGATCAGATCATTTATTATTCCTAAAAATGAGGCCAAGATTATTCCGAACTGGAAATCGATGGGCATGAAAGCAACCGGAACGTATTCTTTTGCAGTTGAAAATGTGAAAGTCTCGGAAGATTACAGTTTTATTTATGATGAGTTTTTTACGGATGATGTTTTGGATAAAGTTCCGTTCAGAATCTTTGCGGATTTGACTTTATTGGTCAATTATCTCGGGATGGCCTCTCATTTTTCTGAAGAAGCGATTAAAATTCGACCTTATCTTGATTTGGATTTATTCAATAAAAGAATAGAAGTAGCAATGGAAAAGCTCTTTGAATTTGCAGATGAAATTGAAGGTTTATTAAATGATTCCAAGCTAATTATTTCTGAAAAGCAGTCTGAAATTCATGATTACTCTTCAGCTTTGGTTGAAAGTTTGTCGCATCAGATTTTGGAGATTTATTTCCAGTTAGGAATAAAAGCAAGTCATACCGATTCTGCAATTTATCAGGTTTTTTGTGATTATTTTACGGCGACGCAGCATTCTAATTTTAGGAGGGAGTTGGAATTGAAATAAAAAAATATTGATGAAGAAGACTCTCGAAAAACATTGCAGATACAATCTTTTTAAATGCCTTTTCAGTGGATTGAATTGCAAAATAATTTCTTAGGAAAAGCATAATTGCTAAAATAATGTCTAACTTTTTTAAAAATTCAATAGTTAATCCCACTTTTACCAATGTGATTTAGAATATTTTTTATGCATTATTAAGTTCTTTCATTTCAAAATAGCAATTTTCACAAATCAGTTTAATTTTCGCAAATTTTTCAGATTCTTCATTCCATTCTCCATATTGTACCCTTACCTTTTCACATTCGTTACACCATGCCTGTAAATCTTCATTTTCATTGAGCTCCATACCTTTATGTGTTTCCATGGCTTCTTCAAATCCGATGGGATTTTCTAAATTCAAATGTTGACAAACAAATGCAGGTCTTTGAAATCCGTGACTTCCACATTCCAAAGTTTTTTGTTTGAGTAACTTGATTTCCGGATTCATATTTGATTCAATTTTTTCCGTTAGAAGTAAATAGAAATCTATATTTTCTGTTTTTACATTATAAGCTCCAATTCCATTAAAAATATCAAAACTTATTGCAAGAAATTCCCATCCATCATATTCATCGCTCTGAAAAGCACCTTCATATAATTTTGTATAATGATTTATTTTTCCGAATTTTTTTATTTTCAAAGTTTCAAATTTATTTTTTTCGCTCAGATATTTGTTAAACCAACTCCACATCCATGTTTTAGAAGTTAACGAGAAAGTTCCAATGGGTATATATTTGAAAAATACTTCGTCTGTTTCATCATTATATAATCGTAAAATTTCGGAATCGCTGTCATAAAACCAATTAGAATAAGAATCAATCTTATACTGTTTTTTAAATTCATCCTGAATTGGAATTAATTTTTGTAGTTGAGCTGCGGCAAATTCTTGATAGTGATTCATTTTTTATAAGATTATTGTATCAGTTATAATTACACGTAACCCCCAAATTTACGCAATTATCCATAGTCAACAATTATTACAAACTTCTGGTAATCAAAAATATCCGTTTTCAAACGACTACAAACGAATTTAAATAGTTTTCTACCGACTAAAGTTTCCAACCTGGTGAATCTTTGCAACAGAGATTTGAGAAAACAAGTGAACGTCTCTTATCTGAATATTAATTTTAAAAATACAAAGTTATGTCACTAAGAAACAAAGTAACCTTAATCGGGTTCACAGGAAAAGAAGTTGAAACAGTAAACTTCGAAAATGGAGGAATGAAAGTTTCCGTATCATTGGCTACAAACGATCATTACACCAATGCAAAAGGTGAGAAGGTAGAAGAAACGCAATGGCACAATCTTGTTGCATTTGGAAAAACTGCTGAGATTTTTCAGAAATATGTTCCAAAAGGAAAAGAGATTGCCATTGAAGGGAAACTTACGTACAGATCGTATGACGATAAAGACGGTGCGAAAAGATATATTACTGAAATAAGAGTAGACGAACTTCTGCTTTTGGGAGGTAAATAATTGATAAACTTTAAAATCACAAATGATGAAAATAAAAGTTTTAAAAATCAGAATTGCAGATGAATTTCTGCATGAAGATCAAAAGACAATTGATAATTTCCTTGAAACCCATGAAATTATTAAAACCGAAACGGCATTTGTACACGACGAACAGTTTTGGTCAGTTGTTCTTTATTTCAATGACATAGAATCTACTATTAATAAAACGAGTGTAAAAGATTCCAAAACCGTAAAATATTCTGCGGAAGACGAAGTGTTGAGCAATGATGAAATCAAGATTTTAGATGCCTTGAAGCTTTGGCGTTCAGAGAAAGCAAAAGAGCAGAATCTTCCGACTTATTTTATTGCGACCAACAAAGAACTGGTTTCTGTTGCAAAATATAAACCGGCAAAAAAAGAAGAGCTTTTAGATATTAAAGGTTTCGGCAAGCATAAAATCGAAAATTATGGCGAAGAAATCCTTGAAATATTGGAGAGTGTGTAAAAAATCTAATTGAATACCAAAACACAAATGATCGTACGAAGCTGGAGAAATATAAAATCTCCAGTTTTTTTGTTGATTCAAAAGTCCTTTCAATTGCTTATTTTTGCACTGAATTACACATTACTTATTATTCATTACTCATAAATATGAAGCCAAGCTTAGCAAAAGGAACGAGAGATTTTACATCACTGGAAGTTTCAAGAAGAAAATACATCATCAATATACTGCAGAAAAATTTTGAACTTTTTGGTTTTCAGCCTTTGGAAACACCAAGTTTTGAAAACCTTTCAACATTGACGGGAAAATACGGAGAAGAAGGAGATCGCTTGATTTTTAAGATTTTAAATTCAAGCATCAACGAAGCTAAAGATGATAAAAAAATGCAGATGCTGAATGATTTTCAGAAAGCTTTAGATAAACCTTTCAGTTCAGAAAATCTTACAGATAAAGCTCTTCGTTATGACCTTACAGTTCCTTTCGCAAGATTTGTTGCCATGAATCATGGTAAATTGACTTTCCCATACAAACGTTATCAGATTCAGCCGGTTTGGAGAGCAGACCGTCCACAGAAAGGGAGATTCAGAGAATTTTATCAGTGTGACGCCGATGTTGTAGGTAGTGAAAGCCTTTTGCAGGAAGTTGATTTGGTACAATTATATCTAAAATCCTTTGCCGAACTAAAAGTTTCGGTAACCATTCATATTAACAACAGAAAAATCCTTTCAGGTTTAGCAGAATATGCAGGAATTACCGATAAGCTGATTGACTTTACCGTTGCTTTAGACAAATTAGATAAAATCGGGAAAGATGGAGTAGTGAAGGAACTTCTAGAGAGAGAAATATCTCAGGAATCGATTGATAAACTTGATTTCCTGTTTAATCAATCAGATGATGCTCTGGAAAACCTCCTTCAGCTTAAAGAAAAATTTGCAGGAAATGAAACTGGTTTGAAAGGCGTTGAAGAATTGGAATATGTGATTACTCAATCTTTAAATCTTGGCGTTGATATTCAGAATCTTGTTTTTGATATTACTTTGGCTCGTGGGTTAGATTATTACACAGGAGCAATTTTTGAAGTGAAAGCGGATGAAGCGCAAATGGGTTCCATTGGAGGAGGAGGAAGATATGATAATCTTACTGAAGTTTTCGGGGTGAAAAATATTCCGGGAATCGGGATTTCGTTCGGTCTTGATAGAATTTACTTAGTAATGGAAGAATTAAATCTTTTCCCTGAAGAAGCTACATCAAATGTAGAATATTTGTTCGCCAACTTTGGTGGTGAAGAAACTTTGGAAGCTTTGAAACTAATCATCAGATTAAGAGAAAAAGGAATTTCCGCAGAGCTGTATCCCGAAAATGCTAAAATAGGAAAACAATTTACCTATGCAGAAAAGAAAGGTATTAAAAACCTCGTATTTTTAGGTGAAGAAGAGCTTAAAAATGGAACAGTAACCTTCAAAAATCTGGAAGCTGGTGAACAGAAAACAGTTTCTTTAGAAGAATTTTTAGGATAAAAAAATTATTTATATTGATGAAATTCCGGCTCGAAGAGCCGGAATTTTTTATAATAATCATAGTTTTTAAAATGTTTAGAAAAATTTATCTTTACAAAAAACAAAACGTAATGGAAAACTATTTAGACATTAATAAAAAATCCTGGAATGCCAAAGTAGAACCACATCTGAAATCAGATTTTTATTTCGTGGATGAATTTTTAAACGGCAGAACATCATTAAATTCTATTGAACTTGAACTTTTAGGAGATATAAAAGGTAAAACAATTCTGCATTTACAATGTCATTTTGGCCAGGATTCAATCTCGCTATCAAGGATGGGTGCAAAAGTTACCGGGATTGATCTTTCGGATAAAGCGATTGAAGCCGCAAAAGATTTAGCCAAACAATGCAATACTGATACGGAATTTATCTGTTCTGATGTGTATGAACTTCCCAATATTTTAGACCAAAAATTTGACATTGTTTTTACAAGTTACGGTACGATTGGCTGGCTTCCCGATCTTGAAAAATGGGCGAATGTTATTAATCATTTTCTGAAACCTGAAGGAAAGTTTATTATGGCAGAGTTTCATCCCGTAGTTTGGATGTTTGATGATGATTTTAAAGATGTTGCTTATAACTATTTTAACGAAAAGCCTATTGTTGAAACCTATGAAGGAACGTATGCTGATTTTTCTGCAGAGCTTGTTCAGGATTATGTAATGTGGAATCATTCTCTATCAGAAGTTATGCAAAATCTGATTAGTAAAAACTTAACAATAGAACAATTTAATGAGTTTGATTGGTCGCCTTATCCATGTTTTAAACATATCAAAGAATTCGAAAAAGGAAAGTGGAGAACTACAAAATTTGGAAATAAAATACCAATGGTTTATGCCATTGCAGCACAAAAAAAGTCATCGTAACGATGACTTTTTTGTATATGAATGTTAAATTTTAAACATTAGATGCTGAATCTTCAACTTTAGATTTTGCTTCGTCAAATTTACTTTGAGCCTGGGAAGCAACTTCATTTGCTTTATCTTTCAAATCATTTCCCCATTTGTTCAAGTTCTCTTTCGCAGAATTGATTTTATCTTTTACAGCCTGCTGCTGTTCCGGTGTAGATTTTTTGTACTTCCAATAAGCTAATGCACCTAATCCTAATAAAGCTAATAATCCGTTTGTCTTATTTCCCATGATTTCTATTTTTTTAAGTTAAATATTAAAATTTTGATATTAATAGTTATGTAAATTGTGTGCCAAAAAAAATATAGGAATAATAAAATAATGTTAAAATTTATCCGAAAATTTCAAATTGAGTTCCGTCAAAACTCGCAAAAACCATGGTAGGATAAGAATCCTGATGATAAATATTTGCGTCTTTATCAATAGCAATCGCACCCGCAAAACCATCGATTATTTTTAGCTCAGCAAAGGTTTTATCAAAAGCTTCTTTCAAATTCATTCCATCGGTTACACGGGTCACAATTTTTGCAGCTGTAGCATTGCTTACAATATCTTCACCCACTCCGGTGCAGCTTACTGCGCAAAATTCGTTGGCGTAATTTCCCGCAACGGTTGCAGAATCTGAAATCCGTCCTGGAATTTCAAAACCTTTTCCTCCGGTAGAAGTAGCAACGGCTAATTTCCCATTTTCGTCAATGGCAACGCAGCCAACTGTTCCTTTTCCTCCGTTTTTAAGCTTAGCTTCGTATTCTTTTCGTCTTTGAGGAATTTCGGTTGAGAAGTTTTCAAACCCATTTTGATTGGCATAAATTTTAGCCCCATTTCCACCTAAAACCCTGTCATCTTCCTTCATCAGTTCTTTGGCTACAAAAATCGGATTCTTCACATCCTGAATATTGATTACGCCACTCATTTTCTGAGTTTCACCATCCATTAAAGCTGCACTCATACGGATTATTCCGTCACTTTGAATTTGCGATCCGATTCCCGCATTGTACAATTCGTCATCTTCCAAAAGCGAAACAGCATAAGCAACGGCATCCACTGCCGAATGAGTTTCCAAATAACGATAGGCTTTTTCAGCAATATTTTTTAAAGAATTCTGTTTGGCAACTTTTACTTCGTGGCTTTGGTCGCTTTCAGAGAAAAAACCACCGTGGATTATTATTTTCATTCGAATTATTTAGATTTAAATATATAAAAAAAGTGAAGAAAAACTTCACTTTGTATTTTATGTTTGCGGAATAGGATTGAACTGGGAATTTTCTATCGTGAGTGTTCTCGTCTTTAAATCATAATGATCGTTCATAGACATCACATGTACCGTTAAATTATCGATAGAGATCGGCTCGCCCAGATTAATATTTGTAAGATTCGTATCTTTTATAAATCTTCCGTCGACGATGATTACCAAACCAGATCCTACAGCGGTCATTACATCATTGTGAATGAAAAGCCCGGTATCTTCACCCAAACCGATTCCTAAAGTTCTCGGATTATTTACTACTGCCTGAAATAGTCTTCCGATTCTTCCTCTTTGTACGAAATGCGTATCAACAATTACGTTGTCGATCAGGCCTAAACCTTGTGTTGTTTTAATTTCTCCTTTCAGCAATGCTTCAGAGCTGCTTCCCTGGTAGATCATATTTTCAGAAGCTGCAGCCGCTCCGGCCGATGTTCCGGAATAAATAAAATCCTGTTCCTGATATTTCAGCAAAATTGTATCATGAAATCGTGTTCCTCCCAAAATAGAGGTTAAGCGTAATTGATCTCCACCAGTAAACATCACAACGTCTGCCGCATTTGCTCTTGCAACTATGGCGTCCGAATTGGCTTCTTCGCGATTGTGAATATCGAGAATATTCACATTTTTAGCTCCCAGAAATTCAAAAGCTTTTTTATATTCTGCACCAACGATTTGTGGAATTTGTGACGCAGTGGTCACCACTTCGATGATTGAGTTTTCTTTATTTTTAGATTCAGTAATGATTTTTCTTAAAATTCCTCTTTCAAAAAAATTCAGATTTTTTTCAACATTCTGATCGTAATCGGTTTCCGTAAAACTGCCTTTATTCACAGCTCCTCCGATAATAATTAATTTTCCAACAGGTCTCATAGCCTGCAAATTTAAAAAATAATAAATTGTTAATGAAATGTAAAGCCCTTTTTAACGTATTCATTGTGATTTCTAATCAATTACGAGGTTTGTATTTTTTTAATAAATCTTTAATAACACTATGGTTTTGTTTATGGTTTTGCATTATCTTTGATATAAGACAAGATGTTTTTATTAAAATAAAAAGGTATAACAAAATTGTGAATTTTAATTTTTTTTTAATACTAAATGATAGATGTTAAATTCACATAGCAAATGGAAAAAAGAAATTATAGCTGCATATGAAAATTGAGAAAATACAGGCTTTACGCGGTCCGAATATTTGGAGTATAAGAAGGAAAAAGCTGATACAGATGCGATTGGATCTGGAAGAAATGGAGAATTCTCCTACCAATAAAATTGACGGTTTTCGTGAAAGAATCGAACAATTAATTCCTTCACTCATCACTCACCGCTGCTCTGAAGGAACTAGAGGCGGTTTTTTTCATAGAATAGAAACAGGAACCTGGATGGGACATGTGATTGAACATGTTGCCTTGGAAATCCAGACTTTAGCAGGAATGGATACCGGATTCGGAAGAACCCGAGAAACTAAAACTCCCGGAGTTTACAATGTCGTTTTCGATTATATTGAAGAAAATGCAGGAATTTATGCAGCCGAACAGGCGGTTGAAATTGCCATGGCTTTAATTGAAAATAAGCCATATGACATCAATGCCTGTATTCAAAGGTTAAAAGAGATCAGAGAACGTGTAAGATTAGGTCCTTCAACGGGAAGTATTGTTGAAGAGGCGGTTTCAAGAAAAATTCCGTGGATCAGATTAGGAAGCAATTCTTTGGTACAGTTGGGTTATGGAGTTAATCAACAAAGATTTCAGGCTACAATTACCGGAAATACAAGTTCAATTGCTGTAGATATTGCCTGTAATAAAGAGCTGACGAAAAAAATGCTTCATGATGCTGCCATTCCGGTTCCGATTGGAGATTTAATTGTTGATGAAGAAGAGCTTAAAAGTGTCATAAAAAAAATTGGTTATCCTATTGTTATTAAACCTTTAGATGGAAATCACGGAAAAGGTTCTTCTATTAATGTTAATGACTGGGTTTCTTCGGTTACGGGATTAGAACACGCTCAGAAATATTCAAGAAAAGTAATTGTCGAAAAATACATCACAGGCTATGATTTCAGGGTTTTGGTCATCAACAACAAAATGGTGGCTGCAGCAAGAAGAGTTCCTGCTCATGTTGTCGGAGACGGTGAATCTAACCTTGAAAAGTTGATTGAAAAGGAAAATAAGGATCCGAGAAGAGGGTATGGTCACGAAAATGTTTTAACAGAAATTAATGTTGATAAAGATACTTTAGAACTTCTCGAAAAGCTACAATATACTTTAGAAACTGTGCCTCAAAAAGGCGAAGTAGTTTATCTAAAGTCAACCGCTAATCTTTCGACGGGTGGAACTTCTATTGATGTTACCGATATGGTGCATCCAGAAAATATCACCATGGCAGAAAGAATTTCCAAAATTATTGGCTTAGATGTCTGCGGAATTGATATTATGGCGGAAAATCTGACTCAACCTCTAAAAGAAAGTGGTGGTGCAATCATTGAAGTAAATGCTGCTCCGGGTTTCAGAATGCATTTAGCACCAAGCGAAGGTCTTCCTAGAAACGTTGCTGCTCCGGTTGTAGATATGCTTTATCCGCAAGGAAAACCTTTTACGATTCCTATTATTGCAGTGACAGGAACCAACGGAAAAACAACAACAACAAGATTAATTTCACATATTGTAAAAAGTAATGGTTACAGAGTCGGCTTTACCACATCAGACGGAATCTATATCCAAAATACGATGCTGACAAAAGGCGATACAACCGGTCCTATTTCAGCTGAATTTATTCTGAAAGATCCTACCGTAGAATTTGCCGTTCTGGAAACTGCAAGAGGCGGAATCCTTCGTTCCGGATTAGGTTTTGGGCAATGTGATATCGGTGTCTTAACCAATATTAAAGAAGATCATTTGGGAATGAATGATATTCATACCCTGAAAGATTTAACAAAAGTAAAAAGAGTTGTTCTTGACAGTGTAAAGAAAAACGGATGGAGCGTGATGAATGCCGATGACGAATATTCGATGCGCATCATTAACGATTTACCGAGCCAGGTTGCTATTTTCAGTCTGGACGAAAATAATGAATACATCAAAAAATTTGCAAAAGAAGGTCGTACAACATGCGTTTACGAAGAAGGCTTTGTAACCATTAAAAAGGGCGACTGGAAAATAAGAATCGGTAAAGCAAAAGATTTTCCGATTACGATGGAAGGTAAAGCTAAATTTATGATTGCTAACGTTTTGGCGGCAAGTTTAGCGTGTTATCTTTACGGTTTCGGAATTGAAGATATTTCCAATTCGCTTCGTACATTTATTCCAAGTGCGCAATTGACTCCGGGTCGTCTGAATGTCTTTAAGTTTAAAAATTTTAAAGTGTTAATAGATTTTGCCCATAATCCTGCAGGATATGAAGCGATTGAAGACTACCTTAAAAACGTAGAATCTACAAAGAAAATAGGCATTATTTCCGGTGTGGGAGATCGCCGTGATGAAGATATCAGATTGTGTGGGAAAATTGCAGGAAGAATGTTTGATCATATTATCGTCAGAAATGAAAAACATCTTCGCGGAAGGACGGAAGAGGAAATCAACGGATTAATTATTGAAGGAATGCAGGCTTCTGGAAAAGATGTAAGCTATGAAATAATCCCTAAAGAAATTGATGCACTGAAACATGCAATGGGAATGGCTGAAGAGGGAACTTTCATTACGGCTTTAAGCGATGTAATCTCTAATGCAATCGATCTTGTTCAGGAATATCAGGCGAGAGAATTGCTTGAGGAAGATAGAATATAGAATTTTTGGTTAGACGCAATGACGCAAAGTTTTTTTTACAACTTCCAAACAAACTATAAAAATTTGACTTTGTTAAATTCCTTGCGCCTTAAAACATTATTTTGTTAATAAATTTGCGCCTTTGCGATTAACAAAAGCATAAACAATAAAAGACCTCAGAATTTCTGAGGTCTTTTATGTAAATATTTGTGGTTTTATTCTCCGAAAAACGCATGCGAACTTCCAATCCAGATCGCATCTTTCTTATTAAAATCAACATTTACCATCGCTGCTTTGGTCATTCTTGATAAATTTTGCAGCAAAATTGGTCTTTCTTCATTCTCTTTCCAGATGTAAAGCAGCCGGATTTCAGCTCTTGAAAAATCTCCGTTGATATCTTCAAAAATAGGTTCATAATTGACTTTTCTCTGCAAAATATAATTTTCTTTATCGGAAATAGCATCTGTAATTTCTTTTGTAGGATTTAAATTAATACCACTTCCGGCGAAAGAAAACAAAGGTTTTAATACAAAGTTTTCCAGACTTTCATTTTCAGGAAACTCATTCAGGAAATAACTTTTCGGAACAAATTCATGCTTTAATAAAGGCAATAGATATTTCGAAATTTTAAAAAACCAGTTAGGATGGGTAACCCATTCAACATCGATTTCTTCACGGAAATCAAATTCGGTTTTCAGATCAGGAATTTTATCAAGCTCATCGAAAATTACACGGTTGTAAATTCTCTTGATTTCGATTAAATTTCCATTATTTTCATAGAATAATTTCTTCCCAACTTTCTTTAGTTTAGTTAGGCAAACGGTTTTTATGTCTAATAATTTCTCGGTTAAAGCAAAATCAATGGCGGTTTTCTGTCTTTCGGGAAAAATTTCAAGCAGAATCACATTTTCAGGATTTTCATCTCCAATAATCAGATCATACAAATGGTTTTGATAATCTTCCTTTGAAATCTTATTTCTTAATTCATTTAAAAAAGGATACACCTTGCAGAATAGATCTTCATAAACATTCTGAAAAGCGTATAGCGAAGGAAAAGCCTGTAATTCTATAAGTTGAGGTTCGATTTTACCATTTTCACTTTTGCAGACTCCGAAATCGATAGTGAAAAAATGAGGATGCTTTGTATCATTCGGAACTTTGCAGTTTTCAGGAATTGATTTTTCCAAAGCTCCTTCAGGCAAGTTTTTAATCTGATCAACAATACTTTCACTCGCTGAAAGCAGTTTTTCTCTGAATTCCTGAGTTAAAAAAATGGGACTTTCAGAAAGTCTGAATTTTGGTTCAATTCCGCTTGTTTCTTTTAATAAAGTTTGAATCTGCTCATATTTTTCCTGAGAAAATTCTTCGTTAAACTGTTTTCTGTATTTTGGGATCATATTTTTTTCTATTGTGATTTAAAAAATCGAGCAATATTGCTCGATTTTAATTTTTTTTATTTGAATTTATTTTAAGCTGTAGCTTTATTATCTTTCAAAATATTCTTCTTTGCATCGCTTAAAAAACGAGGTAAAATCTGAGACTGTGTAAGAACGATTTTGTCTTCATCATTGATTCTGTCAACGGTTTCAAGATATTTTTCCATCCCGTAGTTTTCAATCATGGCTTCTTTATTTTTCTCGTCTTTAAGGTTTTCAATCATTCCTTCAGGATTAGCTTCGGGATGAAACTGAGTTCCGAAAATTTCATCAGAAAAACGTACTGCCATGATCGCTCGCTCCAGATTGATGTGCGGACGGAATTTCTCAATAGCCACAATCTGCATACCTAATTCTTCAAAACGCTCTACATTCGGTTCAATAAACTGATATGCTCTTGAATCAACCGCGTAAAAAGGATCGGGTAAATTTTTAAATAAAAATTCTTCTTCACCTTCTTCTGTTTTATGAACGGGCTGTACACCGAAAGAATAAGATTTTCTCTTACAGATATTCCCTAAATCCCAATGAATACTCGCCAATTGGAAAGAATGACAAATCAGGAAAAGATATTTCTTCGATTCATTTTGTTTGTTGTGCTCATAAACTGCATCTAAAAAATCGGCAAATTTCTGTTCCCACTCAAATCCTTCACGATGCGGATTTCCCGGACCACCGGATGAAATAAAAAGGTCAAAATCTTCAATATTCGGAATTTCGTTTTTATGTCTTACATCAAAGCTCGTAATGGTAATATTTTCTTCCGACTGCTTCTGGAAATTTTCAGAGATTTCTTTAATGTTTTTAAATCCCTGATTTGTCTGATTATTGTTCATGTCCAGCAAAGCAATTCTTACATCTTTCATAACTTCATAATTTCTGCAAAGTTATAAAAATATTATGAAGCAGTTACTCCGTGAGTGATGCCGTATTCGGTCTCAGATATCATATAATCAACGACTTTTGTAAGATCTCCGGTTTCTTTAAATACAGCTAACTGGCGGTCTGCACCGGTTCCGTTTTCTAAAATAGTCCATGCATATTCCACTTCTTTTCTGCATCCTAATTCGTCTACAACATCGTCGATAAATTCTAAAAGTTCTTTTAAAAGATCAGGATAAGGAACCGATTCTTCTTTACCGAAATCAATCAGTTTTGAGTGAATTCCGTCTTTGGAAGCACGCCATTTATTTTCATTTAATAAAAGTCTTCTGTAGCTTCTGAAACTTAAATTCTGCTGATGCAATTTGTAAATTTTAGCCACCAAACTCTGCATAATTGCAGCCAGACAAACTGTTTCTTCAATTCGTAAAGGCATATCGCAGATTCTGAATTCGATCGTAGGATAGAATGGATGAACACGCAGATCCCACCAGATTTTTTTGGCATTGTCGATAGTTCCTGTTTTTACCAAAAGATCAACATAACTGTCGAATTCAGCTAAAGAATTAAAGAAACTCGGGATACCGGTTCTCGGGAATTTTACGAAAATTTCCTGTCTGTAAGATTTAAAACCTGTACTTCTTCCAATCCAGAAGGGCGAATTGGTAGATAAGGCATAAACATGTGGAAGAAAATAGCGCATTACATTCTGAATTCTCACCCCTTCTTCACGGTTGGGAATTCCGATATGAACGTGTAATCCGAAAATAAGATTTCCTCGGGCAACGTCACCCATGTCGTCTACAATCTTGTTGTAACGTTCACCATTGGTAATGGTGTTGTGCTCCCAGTTTGAAAAAGGGTGAGTTCCTCCACCGGAAACACGCAATCCCTGTTCGTGGGCAGTGTTAATTAAATGACGCCTAAGATTCGTTAGTTCTGCTTTAGCTTCCTGAATGTTTTGACAGATTCCTGTTTCCATTTCTATCATCGATTCGTGCATTTCGTGCTTCAAATTTTCACTTAAAACAGCTTTTCCGCCTTCGATGATTTTTGAAACATGAGAAATCAGGTCGCGGCTCTCGACATCAATGATCTGATATTCTTCTTCGATTCCTATTGTAAACTGATGCATTTTTTTTCTGTGTTTTTACTGTTTTATTTAACTGAATCTTTCACGAAAGTTCCCCAAGAAATATTTTGTTTTCCCGGAACATATTCTTTAGCTTTTTCTATAGCTAATTTTGCTGAATGCTCTACAATCCATGCAAAATTTTCTTCTCCTACTGAATTTCGATCTGCATCTGGAGCAGGATTACAGAAATCAATAGCGTATGGAATTCCGTCTCTTACAGCGAACTCTACCGTATTAAAATCATAGCCTAAAGCTTTGTTCATCTTAATGGTATAATCGTGAATGGTTTTTAATAATTTTTCCAGTTCTTCTCCCTGCGTCTGATGAGTGGTTGCATACCTCAAATGATGCGCATTTCTCGGTTCATAGGGCATAATGTGAACATATTTCTGGCCTAAACAATATACTCTGTAATAATCCTGAAAAACTATTTCTTCCTGAACCATCATGACCAACTGTTCTGTTTCGCTCAGCTTATCCCAAAGATCCTGCGGATTTTCAACTCTGTAAACGCTTTTCCAACCACCGCCATCGTGAGGTTTCATATAAGCCGGAAATCCGACATAATTAAAAATATAATCCCAGTCATGCGGAAATTTCAGGTTTCTGAATGATGTTTCAGTAGTATCTGTAGGTCTTTCGTGTGAAGGAAGTAAAACCGTTTTAGGTAAAGGAATTCCAAGTTTTGTCATCAATGCATTGTTGAAAAACTTTTCATCTGCACTCCACCAGAAAGGATTATTGATAACGTAAGTTCCATTGAGGGCTGCATTTTTCAGATAAGCTCTGTAAAAAGGAACATCCTGAGAAATTCTGTCGATGATTACTGCATAACCATAATCTGCACCTTGTTCCAGTTTATCTATATTTACAGGCTCTGCAATGATTTCTCCGCCTCCGAGTTCGTTTACCTTATCAATAAATGCCCACGGAAACGTATCTTCCATCCCGAATAAAATTCCTACTTTTTTTGCCATAATTTTTGTTTTATTTTTTTTAATATTAATATTTGAGTTTTTAAAAGAATGTACCGATATAGGTTGGGAAAGTCATTCTCCAAAGCGGCCAGTCATGGTTGATCCATTTTTTTTCGTCATACCAGAAATCAATTCCTTTTGAAGCTAAAATTTCTGCCATTTCTACGTTTTTATCTCTGCAGATGTCTTCGTCGGAAGTGCTTAAAACAATGTGCATATGCTTATATTTCCAGGCTTCATCGTTTCTTACAAATTCTCTTGGGCAGTTGAAGTAAACCAGTTCATCAGAGTATCCATCCATAAAATTTCTGATGCTGAATGCTCCGGAAAGACAGAATAAATGAGAGATCACATCCGGAAACCGGAATGCGAAATTTGCAGCATGATAACCACCAAAACTTGCTCCGGCAATGGCGACACGATGAGTCTGATGCAGTTTTTGGATATAAGGGACAAATTCCTGAATTAGAAACTGTACATATCGTTCATAATTTCTGATTCTTTGCTGTGGAGAAATTTTTTCGTCATAAAAACTCCAGGCATCGATGGTCTGAACGTTGTATAATTTTACCTTTCCCTGCTCAACAAAGTAATTGATGCTGCTGTTCAGATGGAAATCGTGATTTTGTGTATATAAACCTTGTGAAGTAGGGAACATGATGATAGGATAACCAAAATGTCCTGTAACCTCAACTTTAAGGCTTGTTCCTAATATATGAGAATAGTAATCTGTATGTTCTATTTGTGGCATTTTTATAATTTATATTTGAAATTGATGAATCATGGTTTGTAATAAGTTTTTGATAATCAATTATGGTTGATAATTTATCATTCATTTAACTTGAGGGTTTGTCTTTCGGAGGAAGTACATTCAGCATTTCAGCATGAATTTTTTCTGCGGCAAAATCCAGTCTTTCCTGAACGATTACAGAGTCCTTAGATTTATAAACAATTCCGACGTGATAATCGATTGGAAGAAATTTTACAACTTCCTCGCATTCAAAATCCTTATAATTAGGAGTAAGATCTTTAATAAGTGCTACAATTAATCCTGAATAATATCCTGTAGGTTTAGAAACCTCATAATGATTTCCTTTTAATAAAGCATCTTCAATTTTTGCCCATTCACGCCAGATATTGATGTTGCTTGAAGCTTCTACAAGATCCGGAATATGTGCACCTCCAACTCTTGAAGAGGTTTCCAAAAAATACCATTTTCCGTCTTCTTTTCCGCGAATAAATTCAGTGTGAGTTGCGCCGTTCATTAGTCCGAAATTAGACAGAACTTTGGCATTGGCTTCTTCCAAAGCTTTGAATTCTTCGGAATATCTGCCTAAAGTTTTGGTGCGGAAAACACCACCTTCATGAGAAACCTGCATTGGCGGAGCAAGGTATTTTGATGCTGAAGTGAAAACAATTTCTTTATTAAATGTTAAGCTGTCAACATGATAAACATCGCCGGGTTTGAAGCTTTCTAGTAGGAATAAATGTCTTTCTTCACCCAGTTTTTCCAGAGCTTCCCAAAGTTCGTCCTGAGTTTTCAGTTTTTTAATTCCGGAGGCTGAAGCTTCTGAACGTGGTTTCAGAACCCATGGTGGAGAAATTTTTTCTGTAAACTCTTTTACTTCCTGATCATTAAACACAGCAATAAATTCAGGAACGTTGATTCCGGAATCTTTTGCCTTTTGACGCATGGCCAGTTTATCTCTGAAATAACGGTGCGTCGTTTGTCCCATTCCGGGAATACGGAATGTTTCACGAATCAATGCTGCTTTTTCTACATCATAATCATCCAAAGCAACAACCGCATCTACTTTCCGGGTTTTCATCAGATGAGAAAATCCCTGGATAAGATGTTCAAGATTCCATACCGAAGGTTTGATTTCCGGCATATAGAAAACTTCGTCGACAGCGTGCCATGGCCAGTTTTTTTCTTTTAAATTTTCCGATGTTATGAGGATGATTTTATTGCCGAGCTTTTTCATTTCGTCCATAAAATCGTACCCTTTATAATAGCACGAAATACATACGATGGTTTTCTCCTTCATATAATGATTTTTAATTTTTATTAAATTATAAAAAATAAAAGCTTATGATTATTGATTATTTAATATTAAAAATTGATAACCTTTGTGCTTTTGAAAATTGCTAATCAAGTATAAGAAGAAAATCTGTAAAAAACTAATTTTTAATGATAATTTTCGATTAAATCGGCTAATAATTGCACACCAAAACCGGTTGCTGCTTTTTCTTTTGCATATCCCACATTTCCAAACGCAACTCCAGCAATATCAAGATGTGCCCAATTTGGATGGTTTCCGATGAATTGCTCCAAAAATTTGGCGGCGACAATACAATCTCCTATGGGTTTCATTGAGATGTTTTTGAAGTCGGCAACATCAGATTTAAAATCATCCATCCAAATGTCCCAAAGCGGAAGATTCCATAATCTCTGATTCGTTTTATCTCCGGTTTTAATTAAAATATTTTTCAAATCTTCATTATTCGAAAACATCGCACCACAAGTGTCTCCAAACATTCTCACAGAACTCCCTGTAAGTGTTGCAAGATCGATCAGAACATCTGTTTTGTAGTTTTTTGAAAGGTAAGACAATCCGTCTGCAAGCGTCATTCTTCCTTCTGCATCGGTATTGAGAACTTCGATGGTCTTTCCGTTGTAAGCGGTAATTACATCGCTTGGTAAATAAGCGTTTTCAGAAATTGCATTGTCTGTAATCGGTAAAATAGCTGTAATGTTAACGGGAAGTTTCATCTGCGATGCGTAAATAAGTGCTCCAATCACTGCGGTTGCGCCTCCCATATCGGATTTCATATAATGCATATTGTCTGAAGCTTTCAGGGAAATTCCTCCGGTGTCAAACAGAACACATTTTCCTACGAGTCCGAAAGTTTTTGCATTCTTTACAGTTGTTTTATATTCTAAAATGGTAAAAGCAGCGTCATAAGCACTTCCCTGGTTAACCGACAGAAAAGCTCCCAAACCAAGTTCTTCGCATTTTTTTCTGTTGAAAGCGGTGTATTTTAACTGATTTTTTTTGGCTAAATTTTTCAGATATGCATTGATGGCTTCAGGTCTTTTTAGATTTGCTGGCTTGTTAAGCCAATCCATACAGGCGGTTTGGCCTTCACAGATCGCATCAATTTTTGTTGAAATTGTTTCTAATTTTTTAGGACTTAAATTTCCGAAATGAAGTTCGAAAGACTCGTTCCAGAAAGGATGGGTTTTATCAAACGGGTAGTTGTAGGTTCCTAAAAGAAGACCTTTTGCAAATTCTTCAAACTGGTTTTCATGAATAAAATCTGCAATTAACAGAGTATCAACAGTCTGGATGTTTTTTTTCTGGGTCTGGGAAAATTTAATTCCGATTTGCTGAAACTCAAAATTCTGAGAAGTTTCTTTCCCAAGACCTATATAATAAGTAATGGTTTCTTCGCTGGTTTCGATGAAAATTTCGTGCTTTTTTCCTGAGAAAAGAAGTGAAATGTTTTTATTGAAATTTTTATGGTTTAAAGTCCAGGCTTCTTCTGTAAATAAGTGAAAAACCTGAGCGTATTGTTTATTTTTTTTGTTGATTAGTTTCATAATTAGATTATATTAATTTTTAATATTTTCCTGATGGGGTGTTACGTCAAGAGGATTTTCGATGTTATTGTAGAACAGCCATTCAATCGCTCTCGGAAATTCCTGTGACCAGTAAAATTCACTGTGAGCTCCGTCCGGATTGATGCTGGTTTTAAATTCAAAATCAAAAAGATTCTTCTTTTCCCATTGTTTCAGATAATTTTCAAAAACCTGAATTCTTTTCACCATTTTCGAGCCTTCCTGCTCACCTCCGTAAAGATAGATTTTAGTTTTAAAAGGAACTCTGAAGCTCATCATCGGGAAATTATTGTTCGGTTCTACCCAAAGTGATGGTGAGAAGATCAATAATTTAGAATACACTTCAGGGTAAAGAAACCCGCTGTAAATACTGATAAGTGCACCCAAAGAACTGCCGCCGATTCCTGTGTTGTCTCTGTCTTTTTTTGTTCGGTAATGTTCATCTACAAAAGGTTTTAAGGTATCGGTTATAAATCGGATGTATTTTTTGCCTTCCGAACCATTGGCGACATGGTCATTATCAAAGATATATTCTTTTATACGGTCTTCACTTCCGTGTTCAATGGCGATTACAATAAGATCTCCGCGGCCGTATTCCGCAAGAATAGATAGTTTCTTATCGATTTCCCAGTTTCCGTAAGGACTTCCTTCATTAAAAAGATTTTGAGCATCCTGTAAGTAAAGAACGGGATAACTTTTATCTGAAATATAGTAATCGTGGGGTAGAAGTGCCCAGACTTTTCGAAAACGGTCGAGCTGTGGGATATAAAATTCTTCAGAAATGACTTCTACGATAGGAAAAAATTCATCTTTGAAAGGTCCCCAGTTTAATCTCCATTTTTCTATAAAATCCTGTGTGGTTTTTGAAGTTTTTTTGACTTTTCTGTTGGGCGTGATGCTTCCGTATTTGTCTAGTTCTACGTTTTCCCAACCGCCTTTGGTGAATTTATATTCTACTTCATCGGAGAGCAGCTGATCTTCTATTTCGATACTGTAAGTATTTTCATCGGACTGTTGAAGCTGGAAATTATAATCTTTAGGATTCCATTTGTTGAAGTTTCCTGTGATAAAGATTGGTCTGTTGTCTGTTTCTGATGTGCTCAGTGTAAATTTCATTGTGTTTTATCGGACATTTTAAGCTTTTAAATTTATGAAAAATCTTTTTAAAGATATTGTTTAAAAATAATAAAATTTATGGTGTGGCAGAGTTAAAATTCATATATTTGATAGTCATCGTTATTCAGTAAATAAAATGATCGTAACGATTGATTTAGACCGAAAAACCAAATATGATGAATTTTGTAAAAACCTATACACTTTTTACGGAACATGATGTGTATCTTTTCAAGGAAGGTAAACATTACAGGCTCTACGAAAAGTTTGGGTCTCATTCTGTTGAGAAAGACGGAGTAAAGGGGGTGTATTTTTCGGTTTGGGCTCCGAATGCCAAAAAAGTTTCGGTAATCGGGAATTTCAACAACTGGAATCATCGTGAGCATATTTTGTTTCCGAGATGGGATAAGTCCGGAATCTGGGAAGGATTTATTCCTGCACTTTCGTGGGGTACCTTATATAAATATGCTGTTGAAACCTTTCAGGGACATATTTTAGAAAAAAGTGATCCGTATGCATTAAGCTGGGAACAGAATCTTCAGGCGGCTTCTATGGTTTCTACCAATTGGTACGAATGGGACGATCAGGAATGGCTCGAAAAACGCTGGCAAAAAAACAGTCTTGAATCACCAATTTCTGTTTACGAAATCCATTTAGGTTCGTGGATGCGAAATGCAGATAATCCCGAGAAATTTCTTAATTACAGAGATATTGCCGCAAAGCTGGTTCCGTACATCAAGGAAATGGGTTTTACACATGTAGAATTCATGCCGGTGATGGAATATCCTTATGATCCGAGTTGGGGTTATCAGATTACAGGTTTTTATGCAGCAACTTCACGTTTTGGTTCACCACAGGATTTGATGTTTTTGATTAATGAACTTCATAAAAACGATATTGGCGTTATTTTAGATTGGGTTCCTTCTCATTTTCCGGGTGATGCAAACGGATTACACCGTTTTGACGGCTCTTATTTATATGAGCATGAAGATCCGCGAAAAGGTTTTCATCCTGACTGGAAATCCTATATTTTTAATTACGGAAGAAATGAAGTGAAATCTTTTCTTATTTCGAATGCCGTGTTCTGGCTTGATCGTTATCATGCAGACGGACTTCGTGTGGATGCTGTAACGTCGATGCTTCATCTTGATTATTCAAGGAATGAAGGAGAATGGGAACCGAATATTTATGGTGAAAATGTAAATCTCGAAGCAAAAACTTTCCTTCAGGAATTTAATACGGCTGTTTACAAAGAATTTGGCAATAATATCATGACGATTGCTGAAGAGAGTTCAGATTTTCCAAAATTAACGAAACCTGTTCATGACGGTGGCGTCGGTTTTGGAATGAAATGGATGATGGGCTGGATGCACGATACTCTATTTTATTTTAAAGAAGATCCTATCAACAGAAAACAACATCATCACAAGCTGAGTTTTGCCTCGATGTATATGTATAATGAGAATTATATGATTCCGCTTTCACATGATGAGGTTGTACACGGAAAAGCCAGCCTTATTTATAAAATGAAAGGCGATGAATGGCAGAAATTTGCTAATCTCAGAGCTTTGTATGTGTATATGTTTACGCATCCCGGAGCAAAATTATTGTTTATGGGAGATGAATTCGGACAAACCAACGAATGGAACTTTAAGCAAAGCTTAGATTGGCATTTATTGCAATATCCTGTTCATAAAGGGTTGCAGAGTTTAGTTAAAGATCTGAATCACCTTTATAAAAATGAGGCTGCATTCTACGAAAATCAGTTTAAACCGGAAGGTTTTGAATGGGTTGAAGCCAATGATACCGACAATTCTGTCTATATTTATTTAAGAAAAGGGAAGAGAAGGGATGATGTTTTTATGATTATTTTAAATTTAACTCCACGGGTAATTGATTATAAAGTAGGTGTGAATGCAGGAACACATTGGGAAGTCGTTCTCAATTCCGATGACGAAAAATATAGCGGAAGCGGAGTAGAAGCCCACATTTTCAGAGAAGATCATGATGAATGGATGAACCGGCCAAGATCAATCAGCTTAAACCTTCCTGCACTTTCGGGGATTGTTTTAAAACAGAGAAAAGATAAAAAATATAAATTAAATAGGATTAAACAGCACAAAAAATGACAATATTTCACCTCAGTACAGAATGTTATCCCGTAGCCAAAGTTGGCGGATTGGCAGATGTAGTAGGCGCACTGCCGAAATATCAGAATAAAATAAAAGATATTGATGCCAAAGTAGTGATGCCTTGGTACAACAAGCATTTTGTATATGATTATGATTTTGAAGTTGTTTTTGACGGCTTTATTCATCAAGGTTCCAATATGCTTCAGGTTCAGGTTTTGAAAGAAACCACAAATGTTTTGGGATTTGAATTGTATATGGTAAAAATTCCGGGATTGCTCGATCGCGAAAATCCTTACGGATATCAGGATGAAAATTTTCAGTTTCTGGCTTTTCAGCATGGGATTTTGCATTGGTTATCGGCAATGAAGATTCGTCCTGATGTTTTGCATTGCCATGATTATCATACAGGTTTAGTTCCTTTTATGGTTGAAAACTGCTATGAATTTGAATTTCTGAAAGGCGTAAAAACAATCGGTACAATCCATAACGGGGAATATCAGGGAATGATGAGCTGGGATATGGTGAGTTATATGCCTGCTTTCGATCATTACAAATGGGGACTTTTAGACTGGAACGGATTTATCAATCCTTTGGCGAGTATGATTAAATGTTGTTATGCATTTACGACGGTTTCGGAAGGATATCTGGAAGAACTTTTTGTGAGTTTCAAGGGGCTGGAAAGTCTGGTGAGAGAAGAATTTTCAAAAGCTTATGGAATTATTAACGGAATTGATACTGATGTGTGGAATCCTGAAACCGATCCGATGATCGATTTTAACTTTACTATTAAAAATGCTTTAAAAATAAAAAAGAAAAACAAACTGAAGCTTTGTAAAGAATATGGTTTGAATCCTGAACTTCCTCTTTTTGCATTCATCGGTAGATTTGCTACAGAAAAAGGAGCCGATCTTTTACCGGATGTTATCTGGAGAAGTATAAAGCAAAGTTTTGGCGGTTTAAACATTATTGTTTTGGGTTCAGGAAACGAATATGTAGAAAGACAGATGAAAGAATTGAACGCTGTTTACTCGAATTTTGCTACAGATATAGGATATAAAGAACATTTATCCCATAAAATATACGCTTCGGCAGATTTTTTGTTGATGCCTTCAAGGGTCGAGCCTTGCGGTCTCAATCAGATGTATGCGATGCGATACGGAACGGTTCCGGTTGTAAGTTATACAGGTGGATTGAGAGACACGGTAAAAGATATTTCTACAGGAGGTTCCGGCTTAAATTTCACTTATCCTGGAGTAGACGATATTATTCATGCAATGAGCCGAGGCTTAAATATTTATAAAGACAAAGCTCAGATGGAAAATTTGGTGTTATCTAATATGAAATTCGATTTTGCCTGGGAGAAATCCGCAGAAAAATATATAGCTTTATATAATCAATAGATTTAGAAAAATAATCTGAAATTTTTAAATATTAAACAAACTATAAAATAATAAAAACGCAGATATTTATGAAACACAACGTCATTTCAATTGTTTTGGGTGGAGGAAGAGGGACGAGACTTTTTCCGTTAACGTACACGAGATCAAAACCTGCTGTACCTATTGCCGGAAAATACAGATTGGTAGATATACCGATTTCAAACTGTTTAAATTCTGGTTTAAATAAAATTCTTGTTTTAACACAGTTTAATTCAGCATCATTAAACTCACATATCAAAAATTCTTATCATTTTGATATTTTCAGTCAAGGTTTTGTAGATATTTTGGCGGCAGAACAAAATGTTGACAGTGATAGCTGGTTTCAGGGAACGGCAGATGCAGTTCGTCAGTCGATGAAACACCTTGAAAAATATGATTATGAATATATTTTGATTTTATCAGGAGATCAGCTTTATCAGATGGATTTTAATGAAATGCTTGATTTTCATATCGAAAACGGTGGAGATGTTACCATTGCAACCATTCCTGTAACTGCAAAAGATGCTACAGGTTTCGGTATTCTGAGTTCGGATGATGAAGGAAATATTACTTCATTCGTAGAAAAACCCGGATTTGATGAGCTGAATGGCTTACAATCAGAAGTTTCAGACGAAAACAAGACCAAAGGCAAAGAGTTTTTAGCATCAATGGGAATTTATATTTTCTCAAAAACAATTCTTAAAAAAATGTTTGATGAGGGAGCGGGAGACGATTTCGGAAAAGACATCATCCCTAATTCTATCGGGAAATACAAAACTTTAAGCTATCAATATGAAGGTTACTGGACGGATATAGGAACTATTGAATCTTTCTATGAAGCGAATCTGGATCTTTGCCATGATTTCCCTCAGTTTAATTTATTTTCCTCAGCGCCAATTTTCACACGTGCAAGAATGCTTCCGCCATCAAAAGTGAATGGTTCATACGTAAGCAAAGCAGTTTTTGGGGACGGATGTATTATTTTGGCAGATAAAATCGAAAATTCTGTAATAGGAAACCGTACAAGAATAGATAAAGGAAGCACTATTGTGAATTCTTACATTATGGGTGCAGATTTCTATCAGAATACCAGCGATATTGTAATGAATGACAGCAAAGGTTTACCCAATATGGGAATCGGGAAATACTGTTATATTGAAAAGGCAATTTTAGATAAAAACTGCTACATCGGAGATAATGTAAGGATCATCGGTGGAAAGCACCTTAAAGATGGAGACTACGGAACTCATTCCGTACAGGACGGTATTGTTGTTGTTAAAAAAGGAGCAGTCTTAACTCCTGGAACTCATATCGGATAGAAGCTGGATGCTTGATGCCGGAAGCTGGGTGTTCTGAGGAGTGATAATTTTGAAATTTAGCAATTAATCAAAATCTATGCAATTGAATCTAACATCCATCAAAAATAAAAAAGAAGAGTGACTAAAGATATTGGTCACTTTTTTTATTTGTCTTACTTTTGTGCGATGCGTTTTTTCAAAATCATAGCGGTAATTGTGGTATTTCTGATCGGAGCTTATGCGGCTTCCATGTATTACTTTGTGGATGAAAGTAAAGAGTTTACGATCGAAAAAGAAATAGATTATCCTTTGGAAAAAGTGTTTAATCAGTTTAATAATCTGCAGAACTTTACCCGCTGGAATAACTTTTTTTCAAGCTCAAAAACCATTACGATCGATTATTATCTACCTTATGAAGGGCAGGGAAGTGCAATCAGTTACAATGATCCGAAAAGTGAAGATGGCGGCGAAATGTTTATCCGTTACGAGAATCCAAATAAGACTTTGAGATATCAGCTTTTTGAGGATGAGGACGAAAATCCGACCTTGATTGATGTGAAATTTATAGCAGTTTCCGCTGAAAAAACGAAGATCAAATGGTTTGTACATACTCCAAAATTGCCACTTCTTTCAAGAGCGCAAAACTTCTGGACCGAAGATAAATTTGCTGAAAATATCGATAAAAGCATGCTTAATCTAAAAAATGTATTAAGCAACAAAGTAGAGAAAGACAATCAGCTGGCTGCGATAAAATACGACAGTATTATGGTTG
>Ga0213828_1000203_pt1 | contig 62972 bp, 49 predicted proteins | sample MC6MC0897MG_FD_180664 | JGI IMG/M metagenome (GOLD analysis project Ga0213828, IMG submission 180664) | Enriched soil aggregate microbial communities from Iowa State University, Ames, United States - MC6-MC0897-MG | ecosystem: Environmental > Terrestrial > Soil > Unclassified | place: USA: Iowa...
ATGGACAGGCCCGTGCCGCGGCGGTGTTCGATGGCCTTTGAATTGATCCGCGCCAGCGACAGCTACCGCAGCTTTGCGCGGGATCTCACCCGCCAGGCCATGCTGCCGTACTATCAGGCATTCGGCCTGCGCTGGATCGAAGAAGCCTTCGACCAGGCCTGGGGCTGGCGCGAACAGTGGCTTGTCATGGAAGGCGAGACTGTGCTGGGCTTTTGCAGCTTGAGTCAGGATCGCCAGGCGCTGTTCATCCGCGAACTGCACCTGGTGCCCGAGCAGCGCAACCGCGGCGTTGGCACCTGGGCCCTGCAAGCGCTGGCTGCGATGGCCGCGCAGCGCAAGCTGGGCTTGCTGCGGCTGATGGTGTTCAAGATCAACCCGGCGCGGCAGTTGTACCTGCGCCAGGGTTTCCTCGAGATGGGCGAAGACGACTGCTTCGTGCGCATGCAGCGCGCAGTCGCCTGATCCTCAACGCTGGCTGACGCGCACGGTATTGCCCTGGCGCACGGTCGACTCGAGCAGGGTGCCCTGCAGCGGCAACAGGTCGCCGATCAATAGGTTCTGCAGCAGTGGCTTACCGTCGAAGCTGTTACCACCCAACTCGACCTGGCGCATGCCTTCTACCCGCAGGATGGCCTTGCCGACCTGGCCCAGACGGTTGCCGCTGAGCAGCAGCGGGCCGGCCATGGGCGTGGCGTTGCGCAGGCTCACCGCGTACTCGGGGGTATTGGTGATGTGGTTGCCAAGCAGCGCCAGTGCGCCGACTTCGCTGGCGTCGATGGCGCTGCCGACACTGCTGCCGAGCAAGTTGTTGTCGATAACCAGTGGCGCTGCCGGGGTTGGCGCCAGGCTGCGCAGCTGGATGCCATTGCCACGGCTGTCGCCGATGCGGTTGCCGGCCAGCAACACCGCGCCTTGTTGCTCGCTGACTTCGATGGCAGCCTTGCCCGCGCCGAGGATTAGGTTGTTTTCCACCAGCGCGCGGGTTTGTCCACGCAGACGTACGCCGCTGTTGTTGTCGATGCCGCGCAGCTGGTTGTCACGCACGCTGACCTGGCTGTCACGGACATCGATTGCATATTGCTGGGACTGCTCGAAGCGGCTGCCCTCGATGGTTGCCTGGCTGCGCTGCAGCTCGACCGCACTGGACATCTCACTGAACTGGCTGTCGCGGATCACCACCGTCGCCGGGCGGCTGCTGGCCGGCTGCTGGGTGCTGATCGCCGTGGTCAGGCCACGCGACAGGTTGGCGTTATAGCCCAGACGCTTCAAGGTCGAGCCAACCACCTGGGTGTGGCTGCCGGCCCAGGCGATCACGAACGGACGCCAGGCGCGGTCGGTATTGCCCGCCTTGTCACCGGCCATGCTCTCCAGGTTGGACTTGTTCAGCCCCAGCCAGCCCTGGTTGATCAGCGCGGTACCGGAGTAGCTCGACAGATACAGGCTGGTGCCTTCGAGGACCAGACCGGCATCGGCGCCGATCATCAGCGGATAGCTGAGCAGGTAACCGTCCTTGTAGCGCTTGAGAATGCGTGAGTCGTTCAAGACATCGTGCAACTGAGCAAGGGTGATGCTGCCGCCGCGCAGGGTCACCACTTGCGGGTGATGCGCCTGATAGCCAGCAATGGCCCGGAACAGCCCATTATTGACGAACGGCTCGAACGGCCAGCTGCCGGCCTGGGCCGAGAACATCGGTTGCAGGCTGACACTGGCGCGGCCCGCCGGGCGTGCGCGTTCGGCCTGGGCAAAGGTTACTGCCAGGCGGACCTGCTGGCGCAGCTGCTGCAAATGTTGCTGATATTGCTCGGCAGGCAGCACGTCGACCGTCTGCTTGACGGGCAGGGTCTGCGTGCCAGCCTGGGCAGTACCGGCCAGCAGCAGGGCGGCGAGGCAGGTCAGGGAAAAACGGGCGAAGGGGGCCATGGGCACGTCCTTGTTCAACGCAAATGGGAATAAGCAGGCTGGATCGGGCCGCCGAGCTGACTGTAGTTATCTACCTCGCCGTCTTCGCTGTCGTACAGCTTGCGCGCCAGGCTATTGCCCGGGTTGCGTTGCAGGTACGGGATCAGCCAGGCCAGCTTGTACGGCGCTACGTCCGCCTGCGACTTGCCCTTGAGTTCTGGCAGGTCGTCCGGATCGAGCACGCTGCGAGCGGCGAAGTTGGCCAGCAGATCAAGCGTATGCTGGTCTTCGGCCGTCCACGGCAGGCCGTTGACGCGGGCCGATTCGGCCAGCAGCACCAGTGGCACCAGCGCGTACTGGCTGTAGCTGGCCGCCAATTTGGCCCGTGCGACTTCCAGCGGCAGATAGGCGTAGCTACCGTCGCTGTTGCGTACCGCCTGGGCCAGTCCGCGGCGCAGGTTGCCGTCGGCCCACTGGATGAAATCGTCACGACCGATCAGCATGCCGGTGGCCGCGACTGCCCAGGCTGCCCAGTAGTCGTGGTTGTTGAAGTACACCCCGCGGGCGCTGCGGCGTGGGTCGTACTCAGCGATGACGCGCTCGCCCAGGCGAGTGAACCAGTCTTTCTGCACCGGCGTCAGCTGCAACTTGCCATCGCTGGCCGACTGGGTCAGCAATACCGCGCCGGCCATCGATGCCAGCGCCCATTTGCGCGCCGCCATGCCGGTGCTGCTGGCGTCCTCGGTGAGCAGCGCGCCGGCGCTGGCCCACTGTTCCAGCCACTGGTCCTGGCAGGCCAAGGCCATGTTGGCCTCCTGCGGTTTTTTTGCCCGCTGGAAGCGCTTGCTGGCATAGATCAGGCCGCCGATGAACTCCTTGACCTGCTTGCCGATCCGTTCGCTGTCGGCATCCGGGCTGCTGCGCAAGGTCGACTTGCTCGCGTCGCTCTGGTCGTATTTGCTTTGCAGGCGCAGGCTGCCGGTGTAGGGCGGCGGCGGCGCCTTGCTGCACTCAAGGGTACGGTAGTCGGCGATCATCGCTGCCTGCGGAGTATTGCGCGCAGGCCAGATCGACTGAGCCGCCTGCACCTGAGGCGCGAGCAGGGCCAGGGCCAGAGCCAGCAGGCTCAGTTGACGCGCGTGCGCGCGGCCAGTGCTGGCCGTCGCGCGTTGCAGGTTTACAGGCATAGACGGGTTTCCACATCGGTAGGCGCAGCGCTGGCCTTGGTCGGCTCAAGGAACACCGACAGCAGGTTGGCGCCGGCGTAGGCCGGATCTTTGCTCAGCTCAAGGTAGTACTGGCCACCGGTGACTGCAGCTTCACGGCGGAACCAGACCTTGTCGCGAGCACCGTTGTCGTAATAGACGATGACGTAGAAGTCCTTGACGTTCTTGTCGCTCAGGCGGATATCCAGAAAGCCGTTCGACCCGCTCAGCGCCTGGCGGTCACTGCCAGCGTTGGACAGCAGCTCGATTCGTTCGCCGACCTTCAGCGGCGAGCGCTGCAGCTTGTTGCCAAGCACTTCGCGGGACGCTTCGCAGCCGCCTTTGACCGCCGGGATCAGCTGGCGATACATCAACGGCGAGTCGAGCCGGTAGTTGGCCGGCAGTTCCCAGACGATCAGCTTCGGCGGCGCGTCGGCCTTGTAGTCATCGGAGAGCAGGTACTCCAGCAGCGAGCCGTCCTCGCCAACGCCGGGCAGGGCGTAATTGAGCACGTCGACGCTGAGGTACTGCTTGAGGTAGCCGTCGAAGTTGAACTGCTTGCTCTCGTCTTCCCGCGCTGCCGCGTTACTGTCACCGACCAGAATCACTTCCGGGTCCGGCGCCTCGTCGAACAGGGCTTCGGCGCTGGCCTCGACCGGGATGGTCTGGTAGCCGCGTACATACTGGAAACCGTAGTTGTTGCCGCAGATCGCACTCATGGCCAGGTTGAGGGTGCCGTCTTTGGGCACCATCACGCCAGGCTCGGTGCGGTACTGCTTCTTGGTCAGGCCGGCGTAGAACGGCTGACGGCGGATCTCGTCTGCCATCAAGCGCGCGGTCGCCTCGGCGCCGACCGGTGTCCAGTGGTGGTCGCGGCGGAAGAAGTACTCGCCCTTGGGCGGCTGCTGGACCAGCTGCATCATCGGCGCAACCACCGCGCCACCTTGTTTGAGCTGGCCAAGGTAAGCCGCCAAGTTGGCGCTGGCGCGGGCGTAGTCAAAGCCGTAAGGATGCTCGCCAATCAACCGGTCGCGGTGCATCAGGCCACGGGTCGGCTGGATCGCCATGGCGACCTGAATGCCCTGCTGATTGAAGGTTTTCATCAGGCGGGCAAATTCAGGGCGCATCGGCGCCGGAATGCCGAACTCGTTGGTCAGATCGACCGCCGAGCGGAACAGCCAGCGCTCCTGACCAGGGACGATCTCGCGCATCAGCTTCATGCGCCCCTCGGCATACTGCTGAGGATCGCTCAAGGCCGGGCAGACCATGCACTGCAGGTTTTCGCAGCCGGGCTTGGCGCCTTGCGCAGGCGTGGCGGCGTGGCCGGTCTGGCTGAGCAGGGCGAGGGCGGCGCCGAGGCCCAGGGGTTTGAGGATCTTCATTGCCATTTCATCCTTGCAGCGAAATTACTCGGTCGGGTCGATGCTGTTGGCCATGCTCATGCTGCGATTGTCGGGCAGCAGCACGTAGCTGTACGAGCGGCCCTTCTTCAGGAACAGCTCATCGAAGCTGGCGACCTTCTGCTCGGCCTCGTAGGCGGCGAAACCAATCTTGATTTCGTTGACCATGCGGCTGCCGGTCTGGCCGTTGCTCAGCGGGTCGACGATCACGTGCTTGCCGTCGACGGTCTTCAGCGCAGCTTGCTTGTCGCTGAGGTTGTAGAAGGCGATCTGGGCTTTTTTCGGCTCGTTGACGTATTTGTCAGCGATCAACTTGAGCTGCTTGCCGTCGTAGACCACGGTGCTGGCGGCATTGGCCTTGAGTTGGGGTTCGATGGCCTTGCCGCCGACGGCGATCTTGTGCGTGCCGGCGGGGATGAAGCGGTACCCGCTGAGCTGTCCGGCGGCGACTTTCTGCGGATTGACCTTGCCGCTGAGGCTGACGTCGATGTTGCTCTGCGACAGGTTGAGCACGCGGACAAACGCCGAATCGGCCGGGGCGACGGCATCGTACAGGTCGGCGTTGCCTTCGGCGGCGACCGCCAGGTGGCTGCCGAAGGCGAGGGCGATTGCGGTAAACAGGTGGGTGAGTTTCATCAGTTACTCCTTTGATTCTTCAGAAATGCTGCGGCTGGGCGCTACGGCTGAGCGAGCCCGGGCGATGGGCCAGCAAAGTGCGCAGGGGGAATTCCCAGACCACGGTGTCGATCTGTGGGTTGCTCAACTGATCGCTGGCGAGAAACTGGCTCATCGACTCGAACGGACCACGGGCCTCGACGGCAATCGAGATCAGGTCACGGTTGAGCGCTTCCTTGAGGAAGCCGACAAAGTTCCAGTCATCGATCTTGCTGTAGCTGGTGCCAACCAGCAGCAGGCTCTGCTCCTGCTCGGCAAACAAATCGTCGCTGCTCTGCTCGGCCTTGAGCGTCTCGTACAGGTCGATCTGGTTCGGGCCGAACTGCGGCGCGAGGCGGTTGTGGTCGAACTGGATGTAGTTCATCAGGTCGCCCTTGACGCTTTTCTCGCCGGCCTTGTGCGACACGTAAGCCTGATCGCCGACCAGTTGCGGGCGTTGCCGGGCCAGCTCGAAGGCGGCCAGGCGGGCACCGTCCGGGCTCCAGTGGGTATCGGACTTGAGGAACAACTCCGGGCCGTTCAGTTTGCTGAGGAACGCCCCGCGCAGCGGCACCACGTCGAGCTGACGCGCTTGCAGTTCGCCGACAAAATCGTCGTACAGGCTGACTACGCGTGGATCGAAGCGGTGCTGTGCATGCTCGGCATACACATCCAGCTTCATCGGCAGCGGCAGGATCACCAGCTGCTTGCCGTGCTCGGCCAGCTGCGTCTTGATCTTGGCGATCTGCTCCAGCTGGGTGTTGAGGTTGGCCTGCAGGTCGTTCGGGACGCGATATTCCTGGTTGGTGTAGAGCCAGCCCTGCTTGCCCAGGACCACGCCTTTGGTGCCTTCACCAAACAGCTTGAACTGGGCATCGGCCCACAGCTCCACCGAAGGCTCACGCAGGAAGAAGCGCTTGTCGTAGACCTGCTCGAACTTGCGCAGCAGCTTGCCATCGACAAACAGGTTCCAGGTGTCGGTCTGGGTGCGGGCAAAGCTGAACACCGGCGGCAGCGAATAGACGAACATCGCCGCCAGTACCAGCACGAAGAGAATGCCATTGGCCTTGCTGGCCGAATTCATCACGGGGTACATGGCAGTCTCCTAGAACTGGAAATACAGGAAGGGCGAGAACGAATTCGCCGCCAGGCTGCTCAGTGCCAGCACGAAGCCGCCCCACAGCAGCACGCTGTGCAGCGCGCCGACGTGGCGCATGAAGTAGCCGTCCTTGTTGCCGGCGTAGAAACGCACGTTGTTGATCCCGGCCAGCAGCAGCCACACCACCGCCACCAAGACAAACGCCATGGCCATCTTCGAGGCACCCAGCACGTACAGCTCCAGCGAGCCGAAGCCGTTGAAACCAAACAGCGCCTGGTAGATGTCCAGGCTGTGGCGCAGGTCCATGGTGAAGAACAGCGGCATGCTCAGCACGATCAGCAGCGCGGTGCGCAGGTTGCGGCCGAGCTTGTACGGCGTGTTGATCTTGGTCGCCAGGTGGAACTTGCGCTCGATGACCATGGCGAAGCCGAAGAACAGCCCCCAGAAGATGAAGGCGAAACTCGCGCCGTGCCACAGGCCCGACAGCAGCATGGTCCAGACCAACGCGGGCAGGGCGCCGGTGACGCGCTTGCGCACCAAAGGCATGTACACGTAGTCGCGCAAAAAATGCGCCAGGGTCATGTGCCAGCGCGCCCAGAACTCGGTCACGCTCTGCGCTACGTACGGCTGGTTGAAGTTCTCCGGGAAGCGGAAGCCCATCATCAACGCCAGGCCCAGCGCCATGTGGCTGTAACCGGCGAAGTCGAAGTACAGCTGCAGGGTCGACACCACCAAGCCAAACCAGGCATCGCTGAACTGCAGCGTGCCTTCACCGACGAAGAGCATGTTGATCGGCGCAAGGCGGTCGGCAATCAACACTTTCATGATGAAGCCGAGCATGAACCGACATACACCGAGCGAGAACAGTTCCCAAGAGTGGGTACGCTCGCGCAACTGCGGCGCCAATTGGCTGTAACGCAGGATCGGCCCGGCCACCAGGTGCGGGAACAGCGCCACAAAGGCGGCAAAGTCGATGAAGCGGTTGGTTGGCGTGGCGTCCTTGCGGTAGATGTCGACGATGTAGCTCAGTGCGTGGAACACATAGAACGAGATGCCCAGCGGCAGGAAGATGTTCTCCAGCGTCCAGGTGTTGATACCAAGTGGCGCCAGCAGCACCGCCAGCACTTCAGCGCCGAAGTTGGCATATTTGAAGTAACCCAGGGTCGACAGGTTGCCGATCACGCCGATCCACAGCAGACGCAGCGCCCAGCGTTTGTCGCCGGCATCCAGGCGATCCTTGATGCGCAGGCCGAACCAGTAGTTCCAGTAGGTGATCGCGACGAACAGCAGCAGGAAGTCCGGCCGCCACCAGGCATAGAAGATGTAGCTGGCGGCAACGATCACGGTCGAGCGCCACTGCGGCCTGGCCAGGAAGTACACGGCCAGGAACAGCGGCAGATACAGGAACAGGAACACATTGGAGGCGAAGATCATGGCAAGGTCCGTCCTTAGTAGCTGACAACTACGCCGAGGCTCAGCTGATAGTCATCGCCGGTTTCCAGCGCGCTACCGGCATTGAGGTAGCTGGCGCTGACCAGGGCGTTGATATCGAGGTGCTTGCCATCGAGGGCGACCGGGAACATCTTCCAGTAGTAGTTGACGTCGAGCATTTGCCCGACGTTACGGCCACTGCCTTGGGTGCCCTGAGTGATCTCGCGGTTACGCTGGGAGCGCTGGTCACCGTTCATGCGGATCGGCAAGGTGCCATCGGCATCACGCAGGTTCAGCTGAGTGACCCGCATATCGAGCGCGGTGCGTGGCGTCGGCCGGGTTTCCAAGGCGATGCCGTAGTAGCTCAGGTTGCGCAGGTCGAGGGCGACGAACGAGCTGGTCAGGCGCGTGCTGTAGGATCCTGTGCGGGTGATCCGGTCCGACTGAATCGAGTTCAAGCGGAAGCCGTCGTTTTCATCGCTCGGCTTGTCGGTCAGGCCGCCGCGCAGTGCCACCCGTGGCGTCCACGGCAGGTCGTCGAAGCGCTTGCCCACTTCACCCAGCGCGGCCCAGCCTTTGCTGGTGTTGCCGGTGCTGGTGACGCCGTTGCCGTCGGTGTTGTCCATCTTGCCGTTGAGCGCGGCGAGTTCCAGATGGTAGTCGCTGACCAGCGGCGAGGGCAGGTTGTCGCCATTGAAGAACAGGCCGTAGCGCACGCCAGTGAAGTCGTAGCGATCGTCTGCGTCATGTCCGCTGTGGTCGTTTTCGTACATCAGGCGCACGCCGGCGCGGTTGTTCTGGGTCCAGCGGTAGGCGTACTCGCTCATCACATAGGTGGTGCGCGATTCGCTGTCCGGCAGCGAGTTGACATCGGTGTTGTAGTTGTGGAACTTCTGCCCGACCGCGACGAAGGCGTCGGAGAAGGTGTCTTTGTAGTTGAAGCGCAGCGACTCGAGGCTGTCGTCCCACCAGATGCCGTAGGTATCAAAGAATCGCTGGCGACCGAACGATGCTGAAAAACGTGGATCATCACCGATCAAGTTACGTTTGACGTACAGCTCGCGCATCTCGGCGTACCAGCCTTCAGGCTGTTCGCGGGCGTTGGTGGTAGTGCCTTCGTTGGTCAGGTTGCTCGACTGGCTGGAGTCATAGTTCAACCACAGGCGCCCATAGACCATCCATTTGGCCCAGCGCTTCTCCGGCGAATACCAGGCGAACGACGGCTCGTAGCGCAAGCTGTAGAACATCTCGCGGTCGCTGCCGACCTGGGAGTCTTCGGGGCCGTAGCCGGTTTGCACGGTGAGCTTGTTGAAGAACTCGGAGGTGATCACCGGCTCGCTGCCATCAGCAGCGGCAACCCGCACGGGTTCGTTGCTGTCAGCCTCGGGGCCGGTGACTTCTTCAGCAGCGAACGCTGCCGACATTGGGGCCAGGGCAAGCAGGGCGCCGAACAGGGGGGAATGCGCTTTCACAGGGTGGCCTCCTTCAACAGGTCGTTGCGTGCGGCCAGGGCACGCTCGATATCATCCTTGGGCAAGGTTCTTTCCAGACGTCGGACCAGGCTGCGCGCGCTGCGCTCACCCATGTCCAGGGCAATCCGCGCGTAGGTGTAGGCCTTGACCCGGTCATGGCACAGGGCACGGCCAAAGGTGTGCAGGCTGGCCATGCGGTACCAGGCAGCCGATGAACCCTTGTTGGCCTCGGCCTGGAACAACGCCATGGCCTTTTCCTGATCGGGCTGATCAGCCACGCCCTTGCTGTAGTACTCGGCCAGCAACAGGCCGGCGCTTGGGTAACCGCTGGCGCGCAGCTCTTCGATCAGGGCCAGGGCCTTGTCCGGGTCCAGTGTCAGCCAGTTGTTGACCATATAGAACGACGCCTGCAGGGCTTTGCCGCGGACCGGGTCGCGCTTTTGCACCAGATCGATCATCGCCTGAGTTTCATCGGCGTTGTGCTCGGTCGGGTTGGAGATCATGTAGTTAGCCTTGGACACCATCGCCGGCACAAACCCGCGCTCGACGGCGTCATCGCGCCAACGCTGAACCTGCGCAATCGACGCCGCCAGCGCCTCGGCCTGAGCCTTGTCGCGGGCCAGTTGCTCAGGCGTTGGCGGTAGCTTGGCAGCGGCCGGGTTGGCCTCTTCGCGCTCGTAGCGGTCGGCGTCCTGCTCGGCGCGTTGCACGCTGGTGATGTTGTCCAGCAGCGAGGCAATCGCGTGCACGACTTCTACCGGCAGCTGGCTGCGCTGCGGCTCAAGCTCGGTGGCGAAGGCGCGGAAGGCCGGATCCTGTTGTTCGCCGAGAAACGCGTAGTAACGGTTGACCGCACGCACATCGAAACGCGCAGCCTCGCGGTACCAGCGCTCGGCGCCGGCGCGATCGCCCTTGCGTTCAGCCAGCACCGCCTTGTACAGCTGCGGCCGGCAGTTGAGCAGGCACGACTGTTCGTACAGGCCGAGCAGCTCGGTGGCCTGCGGCACGTCGACCAGCTCCGGGTAGACCAGAAACACCTCAAGCGTAGTGCTGGCGTTGCGCGGGTCGAGCCGGCTCGGGTAGCGCTCCAGTGCCTGTTTCATCCACGGCTGTTGTGGCTGGCGCAGGCTTGGCTGGCGCTCGATCAAGCGTGCCAGCGAAGCCAGCGCCGGGATCAACCCGCGGCCATCGGCAAAGGCCTGGTGATACAGCGCCACCGATTCTTGCGGTTTGCCATCCGGCCGCCCGGCCAGTACGTCGCCCAGCAGCAGGGCACTGGCCAGGTCACCGCGGCCGGCCAGCTCGCGCAGGTCGGCAGTGACGTCGGCGCTCGGGTCCTTGTACAAGGCGTAGCGGATCTGCTCCAGGCTCTGTCCAGCGCTGGCGGCGCTGGCACAGGCGAGGGCGATGCTGGCCAGCAGCAGGCGCGAAGGCGTCTTCAGGGTCATGACGTCAGCTCTCTCGATGAACTCAGTTCTGGCCGGTAAACGGCAGGCCCAGGAACAGGTCTACCGACACTGCTTTCTGGTAGGCCGTGGCCGGCAACGGGCTGTCTGGGGCAATGGTCAGGGACAGGTTGCGGTTAACCTCGTCAACCCGTGCATCGACCACCTTGCCGCTGAAGTGTTCATCCAGGCCAAACACCTGCATGTCCACCGAGCGAATGCGGCTGACGTCGGCCAGCTTGTCGAACGGCACGTTGGCGCGTACGAACAGGCCTTGGTCTTTCGGCAGCAGATGCATCAGCGGTGCTTCTTTATAGCCATAGCCATCCAGTGGCTGGTTTGGGAAGTACACCTGGCAGTCGCATGGGCTGTTGATCACGGTCTCGATGGTGGCGCGGCCGAGCAGGGTTTGCAGGTCGCCTGGCGAGAGGTCGGCAACCGCCTTCATGTCAGCCGGGCTGGTGAAGCTGGTGGCCAACTGAGTAGAGATGCTGGCCAGTGGCTGACCCGCTTTGACTTCGGTGGTGCCGGCCGGCAGCAGGAACTTCACATAGCCGTTGTCGGGCATGCTGATGATCTGCGCGTTGGTCGCAACCTGGGCCTGCAGGGCCGGGATGCGGAAGAACAGCATGTAGCCCTTGTAGCCAACGAATGCCAGGGCAGCCAGGCCAGCAGCGCTGTACAGCAAGGTGCCGGTCATGGCCTTGAGGCGAGCACCGGCAGAACGCGGCGAAGCGTACTTGTGTTTGCGTTCCTTGATGTAGTTTTCCCGCTGCATCACGTTGAACAGGCCATTGATGTCGGCGATCTCGCCGGACATGTAGGCGGTGATGATGTAGCGCAGGATGTCGCGCTTCTGCGCGTCGAGGTCGACGAACTGCGCGCCGACTTCGTTGCCACGCTGGGAGACGATCTTGACCTTGCCATCGATCGACAGGTCGACCTGGTTCAGGCGCAGCTGGATCGATGCGTCATACAGCGCGCCTATGGTCAGCGGGCCTTCATGCAGCAGGCCGATACCGCCCAGCGAGATGTCTTGCAGGGTGGTTTCGATGACGGTCTGACCACCGCTGGCAAGGCGCACGCGGGCGTTGATGCGGGTGCGTACGTACTGGCGCTCGTCAACCGCTTCATGAACGATGTTGGCCGATGTCTTGCCCGGGGCCGCGGGACTGTTGGTCATGCTCATGTGCAGGCGCCTTTCCTTTAACGTTGCGTGAGTTCAAGAAGTACGGTGATGACCCCGAAGAAGATGGCGATGGAGGAGAACAACATCGCCTTCGAGGACCAGCGGTTTAGCGAGGTGTCAAAATCGACACTGCCGGTAGCCAGGGTGGTTTTCTGCCGGGTCCAGCTTTGCTGGTCCATATGGAACATCGCGTAGACCTTCATTACCGAGCCAACGATCTGGTTGTAATAAAGGACAAACGGATACATCGGGCTGACCGGGTGCTTGGCGAACACGAACAGCACGGTCACCAGAGTGCGCGAGATCAATACCCAGAACAGGTACACCAGCAGGTACTGGATGCCGAACACCAGGCCAGCCACCACCGAGGCGGTCAGGCCCATCAGGCAGGTCCACATCGACACCCGTTGGTCCCACAGCACGTACAGGGTGAACAACCCCAGACGCGCGCGGCCGAGCAGGGCGGTGGCGCGGAAGTTCTGCCGCAGCGAGTTGCCGTACCAGCGGAACATCAATTGCCGGGTGGCGATCCAGAAGCTGTCGCTGGGCGGGTGCTCGACGGTCAGGGTGTGGCTGTCGGGTACATAGAAGGTGTCCCAGCCGGCGCGCATCAGGCTCAGCCAGCTGGACTTGTCGTCGCCGGTCAGGAACTGGAAACGGCCCAGGCGCCAGTGCTGAAGAAAGTCTGCTTCGACGTCGCGAATGAACTCCGGGTCGATCATCACGCTGGCGCGGAAGAACGACAGCCGCCCGGTCAGGGTCAGTACCCGGTGCGACAGGGCCATCGAGCACATGTTGATGTGCCGCTGGACAAAGCGCATCGAGTGCCACTGGCGCATCAGGCGGCTACCCTCGACTTCGCAGAACTCGTTGGTAGTCAGGCCGCCGACGTCGGGCAGCACGGCAAACATCTTCACAGCGCGCTCGACACAGCCGGGCAGCATCATGGTGTCGCCATCGACCACACCGACCACCGCATCTTCCATCGGCATCTGCCGCGACAGTGCGCGGAAGGCGTGGGCCAGGCCATCACGTTTGCCGGTGCCGCGGGCGCGGACGATCACCAGCTTGATGTCGTCGCGGTCGCGCACTTCATTACGCATGATGTCCTTGATGAAATTCTCGTCGCCCTTTTCCACGATCGAAGCAATCACCGTGCACGGCACATTCAGCCGCTGCACTTCCTGAAACACCGACTGGTAGACCTTGAAGGTGGTCGAGGTCGGGATACGGAAGCTGGTCACCACCATGAACATGTGCGAAGGCAGTGCCGCATCACCCAGGCGCTCGACTTCGCGGCGCATGCGTGGGAACCGCCAATGCAGAAAATACATGCCGCGCAGGTAGTGCACGATGGCATTGCCATAGCGCCACATCCCGAGCGTGCCGATAACAAAGATGAACAGATGATGGCTCGGGTCCAGATAAGCCGGGGCGATCATCTCCGACGCCAGCGCGATCAGCCCGGCCAGGCACGCCCAGGCGCAGAAGCTGGCGGCCGCGCGCAGGTAACCTGGGGCCTCGAAAGGTCGCTGTTGCGTTCGTTCCATGTAGCGTGTGCTCCTGTCTGCGGCCGCACCCACGGCGAACTGCCGGGGGTGCGACCTGCATCGATTACCAGCAGATGCCTTGGCGTTGCTCGTCGCTGACGCCATCCATGAACCCGACCAGGTCGATGACCTGTTTGCCCTCGTTGTTCTGCAGGGCACTGGCAAAGCGCTCGTCGTTGTTGCCCAGGACGATCACATCGGCTTCGCCGATCACTTGCTCAAGGTCGTTCTGCAGCAACGAAGACACATGCGGGATGACCGACTCGATGTAGTCGCGGTTGGCACCGAACACCCGTGCGTACTCGACGTTGGCGTCGAAGATGCGCAGGTCGTAGCCCTTGCCGATCAATTTCTCGGCCAGGGTTACCAGCGGGCTTTCGCGCAGGTCATCGCTGCCGGCCTTGAACGCCAGGCCGAGCAGGGCGACTTTGCGTTTGCCGGTGCGCTCGACCAGGTCAAAGGCGATATCGACCTGATTGCGGTTGCTGGCCATCAGCGAGGCGAGCAGGGGGTGCTCGACATCCAGCTGGCCGGCGCGGTAGGTGAGGGCGCGCACGTCCTTGGGCAGGCACGAGCCGCCGAACGCAAAGCCTGGGCGCAGGTAATAGCGCGACAGGTTGAGCTTGTAGTCCTGGCAGACCACGTCCATCACTTCGCGGCCATCGACGCCGGAGGCTTTGGCGATGTTGCCGATTTCGTTGGCGAAGCTGACCTTGGTCGCGTGCCAGACGTTGCAGGTGTACTTGATCAGCTCGGCGACTTCCACCGACTTGCGGATCACCGGCGCATCCAGGCCCTGGTACAACGAAGCCAGCAAGTCGCCCGACTGGGTGTCGAGCTCGCCGATCACGGTCATGGCCGGGAAGTCGTAGTCCTTGATCGCGGTACTTTCGCGCAGGAACTCAGGGTTGACGGCAACGCCGAAATCGGTGCCGGCCTTCTTGCCCGAGTACTGCTCAAGGATCGGAATGACCACATTCTTGACGGTGCCCGGCAGCACGGTGCTGCGCACCACGACTGTGTGGCGGCTTTGCTTGTCGCGCAGGACCGTGCCGATTTCGCGGCACACGGCTTCCATATAGACCAGATCGAGGTCGCCGTTCTTCTTGCTCGGCGTACCGACGCACAGAAGCGACAGGTCGGTGGCGAGTACCGCTGCCTGCACGTCGGTGGTGCCGCGCAGGCGGCCCTGGTTGACGCCGTCTTGCAGCAGTTGCTCGAGGCCTGGCTCAACGATTGGCGACTTGCCCTGGTTGATCAGATCGATTTTCGCCTGGGAGACGTCCACTCCCAACACATGATGACCGCGCGCCGACAAGCAGCCCGCGCACACTGCGCCCACATAGCCAAGGCCAAAGATGCTGATGTTCATAGATCCCTCTCCCAGGACACGGCAAGGCCGGCCGAGATGCTCAGTTCAAGAAGTTTTCAATTAGGCAGACGCGCAGAAACAAGCCGCGAGGAAGTGGCAATACAGGCTGTTTTGTTTGGTCTTTTTTCATCCTAAAGGGGTTGCTGTTAGAACCGCAAGCGTTGATCTGCGGCTTTGTGAAAATACTTTAATCGTCGCTTGTTAAAGTTTAAAAACCGTTTTAAAACAACAACTTAAAGTTTTATGTAAGTTCGGCGTCAAAAAACCGATGCTGCTTGATTGGCAACAAAATGGCGTCGGTAAACTGTCGTTGATGTATTATTTTCATCTTGCTGACTGCGCCTGGTGCCAACTTGCGTCGAGCGGCTGTGCTAGGCATAGTTGCGCTTGGTTACACCTCGGGTGCTGGAAGTGCTCGATCGCCCTTTACTGCACAGGAGGCATCTCATGAAAGGAATCGGACCTAGGCTGCGCGAAGAGCGTGAACGTCTGGCACTTACCCAGCGCAGATTTGGTGAGATCGGGGGCGTCGAGCCCAATGCTCAGGGCAAATACGAGAGTGGCGAGCGCACTCCGCGTGTTGACTACCTTGCCGCGGTGGTCGCTTGCGGCGTTGACGCCAGATACGTGCTCGGTGGTGTCCGCACGCCACCGCCCATAACCAATCTAAGTGAAGACGAGACCCGCTTGCTGGGTACGTTTCGCAGCCTGTCCGCCAGTGATCAGGCTGCGCTGTGGTACCTCGCCGAGCGCTTGCTGGGTGACGCCAGCTAAAGCCTGACCAGATAGTCAGTTCAGATCGAGCAAAAGGCCTGGAATCGTGATGCGAAGGGCTAGGTCGACCTTGTAATTTTTTGTTATGGTGGCGGGATCCAATCGCCCCACTGACGAGGTGTCTGCTTGATTAGGGTCCTAGTGGTCGATGATCACGATCTGGTGCGTACCGGTATCACCCGCATGCTTGCCGATATCGACGGCTTGCAGGTGGTGGGTGAGGCGGATTCCGGTGAGACAGCCCTCAAGCTGGCCCGTGAGCTGAAACCCGATGTTGTCCTCATGGACGTCAAGATGCCTGGCATCGGCGGCCTCGAGGCGACCCGCAAGCTGCTGCGTAGCCATCCGGACACCAAAGTGGTGGCGGTCACCGTGTGTGAGGAAGACCCGTTCCCGACGCGTCTGCTGCAGGCCGGCGCCGCTGGCTATTTGACCAAGGGCGCGGCGCTGGATGAAATGGTCCAGGCCATTCGCCTGGCATTTGCCGGCCAGCGCTATATCAGCCCGCAGATCGCCCAGCAGCTGGCGCTGAAGTCATTCCAGCCGCAGGGCTCGCCGTTCGACTCGCTGTCCGAGCGAGAAATCCAGATCGCTTTGATGATCGTCGGCTGCCAGAAAGTGCAGATCATCTCCGATAAGTTGTGTCTGTCCCCCAAGACCGTCAATACTTACCGCTATCGAATCTTCGAAAAACTTTCGGTCACCAGCGATGTCGAATTGACGTTACTGGCCGTACGCCACGGTATGGTCGACGCAAGCCTCTGAGTTTCCATGTCCCCAATTTTTGATGCCAGCGCATTCCTGGCGACCTGCAGTGGTCGGCCGGGTGTGTACCGTATGTTCGACGCCGAGGCGCGGCTGCTCTATGTGGGCAAGGCCAAGAACCTCAAGAAGCGTCTGGCCAGCTATTTCCGCAAGACCGGGCTGGCGCCCAAGACTGCCGCCCTGGTGGGGCGCATCGCCCAGGTCGAAACCACCATCACCGCCAATGAGACCGAGGCGCTGCTGCTCGAGCAGAACCTGATCAAGGAGTGGCGGCCGCCGTACAACATCCTGTTGCGCGACGATAAGTCTTACCCATATGTATTCCTGTCTGACGGCCAGTTCCCACGCCTGGGTATTCATCGCGGGGCGAAGAAGGCCAAGGGTCGTTATTTCGGCCCGTACCCAAGTGCTGGTGCCATCCGCGAAAGCCTGAGCCTGTTGCAGAAAGGCTTCATGGTCCGCCAGTGCGAAGACAGCTATTACGCGAACCGGACCCGGCCGTGCCTGCAATATCAGATCAAGCGCTGCAAAGGCCCCTGCGTGGACTTGGTCAGCCCAGAGGAATATGCCGAGGACGTGCGTCACTCGGTGATGTTCCTCGAAGGCCGCAGCCAGCAGTTGGGCAATGAGCTCAATGCCGAGATGGAACAGGCGGCGATGACCTTGAATTTCGAGAAGGCAGCCCAGCTGCGCGATCAGATCGCCTTGTTGCGCCGGGTGCAGGACCAGCAGTACATGGAGGGTGGCTCCGGTGAGGTCGACGTGGTGGCGGCCTTCATCAACCCGGGCGGCGCCTGTGTGCACCTGATCAGCGTGCGCGGCGGCGGGTGCTCGGCAGCAAGAACTTTTTCCCGCAGGTGGGCATAGAAGAGGAGGTCAGCGAGGTCATGGCGGCCTTCCTCGCCCAGTATTACTTGGGCAATGCCGAACGCGAGATGCCCGGCGAGTTGATCGTCAACGTCGTCCACGAAGACTTCGCCGCTATCAGCGAAGCCGTGCAGACCTTGCGCGGGCGCGAGTTAGCTATTACCCATCGCGTGCGTGGCACCCGTGCCCGTTGGCAACAACTGGCCGTGACCAATGCCGAGCAGGCGTTGAACGCCCGGCTGGCCAACCGGCAACACATGGCCGCACGCTTTGAAGCCCTGGCCAGCGTGCTGGGCCTTGATGAAGTACCGCAGCGCCTTGAGTGCTACGACATCAGCCATTCCAGCGGTGAGGCGACTGTAGCCAGTTGCGTGGTGTTCGGCCCGGAAGGCCCGATCAAGTCCGACTATCGCCGTTTTAACATCGAAGGCATTACCGGCGGTGACGACTATGCCGCCATGCACCAGGCACTGATGCGCCGCTATGGCCGGATCCAGGCCGGCGAGGGCAAATTGCCAGATGTGTTGCTGGTCGACGGCGGTAAAGGTCAGTTGAACATGGCCCGCGACGTCATGCAGGAACTGGGCATCAGCGACCTGACCTTGCTCGGCGTAGCCAAGGGCGTGACCCGCAAGGCCGGCTTCGAGACCCTCTACCTCAACGACGTAGCCCACGAGTTCACCCTCAAGGGCGACTCTGCTGCGCTGCACTTGATCCAGCAGATCCGCGACGAAGCGCACCGTTTTGCTATCACCGGCCACCGTGCCCGGCGCGGCAAGGCCCGACGCACCTCCAGCCTGGAAGACGTCGCCGGGGTTGGCCCGAAGCGCCGCCGCGAGCTGCTGAAACATTTCGGCGGGCTGCAGGAGCTCAATCGCGCCAGTATCGACGAGATAGCCAAAGCACCCGGAATCAGTAAAAAGCTTGCCGAGTCGATTTATGCCAGCCTGCATAGCGAGTAGAATGCCCAGTTCAACTCGCAGCCAGTCGTACCGATGAATATTCCAAATCTGCTCACCGTTCTACGCGTCCTGCTCATCCCGATCTTCATTCTGCTGTTCTATGTGCCCTATCACTGGAGCTACATGGCTGCCAGTACAGTGTTTGCCATCGCCGCTGCCACCGACTGGCTGGACGGCTATCTGGCCCGTCGTCTGCAGCAGAGCACTGCGCTCGGTGCCTTCCTCGACCCGGTCGCAGACAAGCTGATGGTCGCGGTTGCTCTGGTGCTGCTGGTACAGGTACACGCGAACTTCTGGCTGACCTTGCCTGCGGCGGTGATCATTGGCCGCGAGATCGTTGTTTCGGCGCTGCGTGAGTGGATGGCCGAGTTGGGGGCGAGGGCACATGTTGCCGTGTCCAATCTGGGCAAGTGGAAGACTGCGGCGCAGATGCTGTCCCTGGTGATCTTGCTGGCCAACCCGCCGGTCTTTGGCTTCTGGGTTGTGCTGGGCTATGGTCTGCTGCTGGTAGCTGCAGCGCTGACGTTGATCTCCATGATCAATTACCTGGTCGCTGCCTGGCCGCATCTGCGTGAAGGTTCAGAGCCGAAATAAAACTTTTTTGAATCAAGGGCTTGACGGCGTTTGGCAGATCGCTAGAATAGCGCCATCACCAAGCGGGAATAGCTCAGTTGGTAGAGCACGACCTTGCCAAGGTCGGGGTCGCGAGTTCGAGTCTCGTTTCCCGCTCCAAATATCGGTCTGCAGAAGGAAGGTAATTTCTGCAAGGCCTTGAAAAAAGACGCTTCGGCGTCTTTTTTCGTTCCAGGCCAAACCACGCCGATCCATGGGCCGCCAGACTTTTTGCTCCAGGAATCAGCCCATGAAGCCCGCACTCCCGTTCGCTGGAGCGGGAGACCTGGATCCCCGTGGTGTGCCCGAGCCAAAAGGCGACGTCGCTACTCCGGTCGCCTGCTTGGAGTATTCTCACTGCAGCTCACTCCTGGCTACCCAGACACTCTACAAGACGCCCCCCCAGGGGTGCTCGGTAAGCAATCCCAGCGTCAAAGTCAGCGTCAGCTCGCGCTCGGCTGCGCTGCGTTCATCAGCCAGCATGCCCACCGCTTCAATGACTTGCTGCTCGTTGGCGCCTTCCTCGGGCACCAGCAGCGTTTCGAGGCGGTCATGGTAGGGTCGGTTCAGCGCCTCGTATTGTTCCGCAAAGGTCTCACGCAGAAAATCGATCCAAAAGCCATGCTGCGCCATCGAATCTGCGATACGGGCGTTGGTCTCTGCCTGCAGGATGGTCCGGGCGGCGTCACGCAGGCGAGCGTCGTTCACGTCGGAGAATATCCGGTGATACATGTAGCGCGCCTGGGCCGGCAGCCCCAGCGGGCGCACCAGACCGGCGCGATACGCCAGGTGTATTTCCACTTCATCGATCAGACCGTGGGGGTTGCTGGTTCTTAGCTCCCTTATGTGCTGCGCCGCGACGCGATCTACCTCGTCAAGCCGGTACAGCTCGCGGCCCAGCTGCACCAGTGCCGGGCTCATCTCTGCGCTGCCCAGCCCGGCCGTGCGGGTGGCGACCAAGGCGCGCACCTCGAACAAACTGAGCATCAACAGCATCTGGTCTGCGCAGGTCCGCGGGCCTGCTGCTTGCTGAAAAATCGCCTCCCGCACTTGTGTATTCTCCACGCACACCTCAACCAGCGCCCAGATGCGCCTGCGCAAATCGATGCCCTGAAGGTCATAATCACTGGATCGGCCGAGGTCGTTGAGAAACCGCATGAGATCATCGCAACCCGGTTGTTGCGTCAGGGCCAGCCACTGTTCGGAGCGGATGGCACGTTCCTCAACGCTGAAGTCGGCCAGCCATCGCTCGAGCGACTCCTGTCCGCCAGGCCCATGACGTCGCGTAGGCAATGCTCCCGCACCGGCCTCGCCCAGGGTGCTGCGCAAGGCGGTCTGGGTCGGCTCGGGTAACGGGTTGTCATGCAGGCTCAACCCGGCCAGTCGGCGGTGCGACCGAGCAAGGGTCGGGCTCATGTCCTGTATGTGATTGTCGCGCAGATCGATGTCTTCAAGCGCAGGGTGCATGTACACCTCTACAGGCAATTCGCTCAGGCCGCAGTGGCGCAAATGCAGGCGCTGGAGGTTGAGCAGACTGCCCAATGGCGGCAGCTGCCCGATCGGATTATGCGACAGGTCCAGCACCCGCAGTCTGGACAATGCACTGAGCCTGGCCAGGCCTGCATTGTCGATCACGATCTGATTGCGCGTCAGGCGCAGCTCGCTGAGCTGGGTCAGTGCCTGCAGGCCATCTGGAATGCCGCCTAGCAGATTGTCACTGAGGTCCAGGGTGCGCAGGTTGGCGAACCGTTGCAAAAACCCCTCGGTGATGTGCGTCAAATGCGCGCGGCGCAGAATCAAGTGCGTGACATGGTCAAAAGTCACCTGCGCCGGCAGCACCGGCAGACTATCGATACGCTCGCTATCTATCACCAGACGGTACTCGCCGTCCGCGTCAGGCCGCTTGCGCCGCCAGCACTGGCGAATGCGTCGAGCGATCAGGCGGCGGCGCTCGGGCAGAGGCGCAACAGTGGCCTCCCGGCGCCACGCGCCCAGGCTCTCGCCCAGTCCGATCAGGTGCTGCTGCAGGCTGTGCAAGTGGTCCCACGGTTGCTCACCCTGCATGCGAACACGCTCGAGGTAGACCTCTATCTCCATGTCGGTCAACGTCGGGAAGATTTGCTGATAACCGCGAAGCAGCGCGCGTCGTGAGCCTTCCGGGCGACCGCTGAGTACATAGCCGATGCGTCCATCACCCAGACGCATTGGAGGTCGGGGCGTGCCGATCGGCGCCATGCTCAGCAGCCGTGCCGCCTCGTTGCGGTCTGCGAAGGCTAGATCTGCAAGGGTGCTGGCCAGCTTCGCCGGCGATGCTGAGGCTTCGCCCAGCGCCACCCGTTGCTGCGTGTCCAGCACATGCAGCAGGGCCTTGAACAGATCGTCGCCAGCCAGGGAACCGGGCTTGGCGAAACCTGCCTTGTCGGTAGCAAGGTAGCCTCGTACGGTGCGGATCAGAGAGTGGGTCTGCGTGGGCTGTTCAGCGCCAATGCTGGCCGCGACATCACCGTTGAGCTGTGTGTCGCGCACCTCCACTCGCACCGTCGATTGCCAGGGCCATGCGGCGTGAAGCAAGCCCAGGGCCAGCTGCTCTGTGTCAGGCGTCACAGCAACTGGCTGCTCGAAGCCTGCGCAAGCGCGATCCAGGCGTGCGTCGCGCAGTTCCCAGCGAGCCTTTTCGGCCAGCGCCAGTGGCACCCTCTGTTGCTCCAGCAACTGGGTGAGATCGCTGTCGCTGGCGGCTGCGACCAACGCTCTGCCCGAGCGGATCGTCAGGCCAGGAAAGGCGCGGTGCAAGGGCTGTGCTGGGCCGCTCGGAACCGGCTGCGTCTCCTGCCAGTATGCCTCGAATGCTTGCCCGCGCAGGCGTGGGAACGACTCGTGGGCTACGTACCGTTGCAGTGCGTCACAGAGCCGGGCAGGGGCAGGGGCGTTTTCCAGATGCAGGCGCCGCAGGCACGCTTCATCCATGCCTACACTGCGCAGCAGCGAGCTGGCCAAGTCATGCCTGGCCAAACCGAGGTTCGAACCGAGCCTCCTCATCAGCATTCCCGCATCTTGCCAGTCATGGGGTCGCTCCAAGGCGTGGTGCACGCCACCAGCCTCGTTTTCCTCCAGGGCTATTGCTGCCGCTTGAGCACGATCGGGGTGCACCACGGTTGGGCGCTCCTCACTTTGTCCCAAACGGTAAGCCTGCTGCGCGATCGACAGGTGTGGCTTGCCCCGCAGAACACCTCGCTGGCCCGACATCAGGCTGGTGCCTGCCATCGAGTAGCCCGGCAGGTCAGCTCGTGCCAGGCGCTGCTCACCTGTGGGCGTGAGCACGGGTGCCAGCTCATCAACGGCAGCCTCTCGAGCCAGTATGCCGCCTGTTGCGGCTCCGGCGGCCGCCCCTAATCCGATCATCGCAACGTTTTGGGCCACAGACATCAGGTGGCTAAGCGCTGCCTCACGATCGCCCAGCTCCCACTCCTGGTAACCCTCGAATACGTCGTTTGTTACCTGGTGCGCAGCCAGCGCAAGCAATGGCAAGCCAAGCTCTGGTACGAAGAAAGCGGCCAGCCCAAGCATGTCCACGCCGAGTCCTTTGAAGAAATGCATGCGCCGGTCGCGTTCCTGGCTATCGACAGCGCCGTTGGGGACTGCCAAGGCTTGAGCGTCCTGCAGTACCTTATCGATCTGCACCTGACGCAGGTGCTCGGCCAACGAACCGGTAATAAGCTGCTGGCGCCCGTCCAGTTGCATCGGCTGCTGGGCACCGCCTTGGCCCAGCAAACCTTTCAATTGCTGGCTGACGTGCATCCGGTCATGCTCTTTGATGAACCGTTGGAAGAACGTTCGATAGGCTGGATCGCGCAGACGGCTACCCAAGGTGTTGAACACTTGCGACCATGACCCATAGACGTTCAGGGCCCCATGCGGATCGTCAGGGATCCACACCATCAGGCTCTGCGGCGCAGTGGTTGTTGCATCCGAGCGCGGCTGGAACACCGTCACACCGGTGATCACCCGCCCCAGTAGTCGAAGCTCGCTGAACGTACCTGCGGCGCTTTCGGCTGGAGCCGATACAGCGTTCAGCATCTCATCAAGCAGCACCCGCTCAACCTCGCCTTTGAGGCGCGCCAGTTGCGCAGCCGCCAGCAGGTTCGTGCGCCATGCTTCTTCGAGTATGGCGTTGACGCTGCGCCGGCGGCTGTCGTCTGCAATCAGCACCTGCTTGAGATGTTGCTGATAAAGCGCGCCCACATCCAGAGAACGGCACAGGCCGGCAAATGCACGAGGTCGCAGCGCGATCAGCGTACCGTCTGCATCTTGCAGCCTGGACTCTGGCAACCAGGCCGACTCGGAGGTTTCCCGGCGCTCGAAGTTGTGCAGGGCGCAGGCCAGCAGGCTTTGCTCCGAGGTTGTGGGGACCACACGATCGGGAACTGTGCTGACACCTGATGGGTAACGCACGTGTACCACCCGGCGGAGCTTGGCCGTGTGGACATCCACTGGGCGCTGCACGAGCCTTTGCAGCGCTGCGTCCAGCGATGTGCTGGCGAAGCTGTCCAGGGGTTCTATCTGGGCGAAAAGACGCGTCAGCTGTTCGCGCGCACGCTGTTGCGCGATCAGTGCCTGATGCAGAACAGAACGTTGATCGGCGGTAGCCGCGGTCAGCCAGTCTGGTAAGCGATTTGCTATGAGGGTATCAACAGAAGCGTCCGGGAATAGAGTAGCTTTCATAACGCACCAATGAGCGCAAAACGCTCATTCAGCCCGCGTTGTCACCGGCGCGTGCGGTAGTTATGTCGATGACAGCGGGCACTGGGACGCCAAGATCGAGAGCGATCCGCGCCGAACACATGAGAATGCAGCGCAATGAACGCTGGCAGGAGGGCTGTGGTTTTTTGATTGATGTTGGGCAAGACAGGTTCACAACTGGCAAAAATGATAGGGCTGCTTCCTGAAATGATCAGCACTGAAGCCGCTGACGGCAAAGTCGACGGCTTGGTTGCCGAGTCGGATCACTCCCACTGCATCTCGCCCTTGGCCACCTTGGCACTCAGCTCCAACGAGCCGTCCCCGCCCAAATCCGGATAGCGCTTTTTCATCGCCGCAATCAGCTCAGCGGAGTTGTCAGCCTTGGCAGTCTCTTTGTCAAACGCGCGAATGTAGTCAGCGGTGAACTGAACAGCTTGCAGGCCCTTAGGGAATGTCCCGTTGAAATGCCCTGGTATCACCGTGTCCGGTGCCAGTGCCTTGATCTGCTCCAGCGTCGCCAGCCAGTGCTCATGGGAGGCGGCGCTCTGCGTATCAGCCATCCACACATGCTCACCCCATTGCACCGGAATGCCGCCAACCACCGTCTTGATCGAAGGAATCCAGACAAAGGTGCGCTCTGGCGTCGGGCCATCGAGGCCGATGATCTTCAATGGCTGACCTTCCAGCATCAGGGTATCGCCGCTGAGGGGCTGCGGCACCACGATCTGCCGTGGCGCATTGGCGCCAAGCTCGGGAGCCCAGATTTTCAGTTTCGCGTCTTTGCTGGCGTTGATATGGGCAACGGTCTGCGCGGTGGCGACAACTTTTGCCTGAGGGAATGCGCGCACCAAAGTGTCCAGCCCGAAGTAATAGTCAGGGTCGCCATGGCTGATGTAGATGGTCGTCAAATGCTTGCCGGAGGCCTTGATCCGGGCTGCCAGTTTGGCGGCCTCCTGCGCGGAGAACTGGGCGTCGATCAGGATTGCGTCCTGCTTGCCTTCGACCAGCACCGATGACACGGCAAAGATTGCCGCTTCGCCTGGGTTGAACACATCCACAGTCAATGCCTGATGCGCAGGCTTGGTCATGGCGGGCGGCTCGCTGACTGGGCTGGCAGCGGGTGCGGTGCCAGCCACTAGCATGGCGAAGGCGACGGTCAAGGCTGAGAGGACAAATCGCGGTGTTTGCATCGGAGTTCACTCGGCAAAAGATTGAAAGGAATGGGGCAACGCCCCTGGATTGAAGCGCACTGTCCGCATCGACGTGTAACGAAAATCAGCCCTCAGCTATTAGCGCTTTCTAAATTAAGTAATCATTAACCTGAGAGTAATGATCAGCCCCGGGCGTTGATTGATCGGCCTGAACTGCCAGCCTTAAATGACTCCACGAAAGCGCACCCGTGGAGTTGCAGAATGACAACAAGAACCTCCCCCCCACCGCAATGGTCGCGGCGGCGCAGCGAAAAGCAGCGCCGCCTTGAGCAGGTGCGAGACCTTGCCGATGGCGTGGTGTTGCCCAGCGAGCGGATCGTCGAAGCCCTTGAGCGCCTGATCGCCCCTGGTGACCGGGTGGTACTCGAAGGCAATAACCAGAAGCAGGCAGATTTTCTCTCGCGCTCGCTGGCCAAGGCCGACTCCGCTCGCCTGCATGACCTGCACATGATCATGCCCAGTGTCAGCCGTGCCGAGCACCTTGATCTGTTCGAGCGCGGGATCGCCCGCAAGCTCGACTTCTCCTTCGCTGGGCCGCAGAGTCTGCGCATCGGCCAGTTGCTGGAAGACGGCCTGCTCGAAGTCGGCGCCATTCACACCTACATCGAACTGTACTCGCGCCTGCTGGTCGACCTGATCCCCAACGTTGCCCTGGTTGCCGGCTTCATGGCCGACCGCGAGGGCAATATCTACACCGGCGCCAGCACCGAAGACACTCCGGCGCTGGTCGAGCCTACGGCGTTCAGCGATGGCATCGTCATCGTTCAGGTCAATCAGTTGGTTGACGACGTGCGCGACCTGCCGCGGGTGGATATCCCGGCGTCCTGGGTCGACTTCGTGGTGGTCGCGGACAAGCCGTTCTATATCGAACCGCTGTTCACCCGCGACCCACGCCACATCAAGCCGGTGCACGTGCTGATGGCGATGATGGCGATCCGCGGCATCTACGAAAAACACAACGTGCAGTCGCTCAATCATGGCATCGGTTTCAACACCGCGGCCATCGAGCTGATCCTGCCGACCTACGGCGAGTCACTGGGCCTGAAGGGCAAGATCTGCCGCAACTGGACACTGAACCCGCACCCGACATTGATCCCCGCGATCGAAACCGGCTGGGTGCAGAGCGTGCATTGCTTTGGCACTGAATTGGGCATGGAGGACTACATCTCCCAGCGCCCAGACGTGTTCTTCACCGGCCGCGATGGCTCGATGCGCTCCAACCGCATGATGTGCCAGTTGGCCGGGCAGTACGCAGTCGACCTGTTTATCGGCGCCACGCTGCAGGTTGACGGCGACGGTCATTCCTCGACCGTCACCCGTGGCCGCCTGGCCGGCTTTGGCGGTGCGCCGAACATGGGCCACGACCCCCGCGGTCGGCGCCATGCAACGCCGGCCTGGCTCGACATGACCACCCCGGTGACTATGCTCGAACGCGGTCGCAAGCTGGTGGTGCAGATGGTCGAGACCTTCCAGGAGGGCGGCAAACCCACCTTCGTCGATACCCTCGATGCGGTCGAGGTAGCCAGGAAGGTCGGTATGCCGCTGGCGCCGGTGATGATTTACGGCGACGACGTGACCCACCTGCTCACCGAAGAAGGCATTGCCTATCTGTACAAGGCACGCACGCTCGAAGAGCGCCAGGCGATGATCGCGGCGGTTGCCGGCGTGACCAGCATCGGCTTGCGCCACGACCCTAAAGACACCGCACGCATGCGCCGCGAAGGGCTGATCGCCTTGCCCGAAGACCTTGGCATCCATCGCAATCAGGCCTCGCGTGCGTTGCTCGCCGCCAAGAGCATCGCCGAGCTGGTCGACTGGTCCGGCGGCCTGTACAACCCGCCCGCACGCTTCAGGAGCTGGTGATGACTGCATCCATTCAGATCCACGCACCACTGCCGTTGTCGCACCAGTTGGCCGACCTGGCGGTTGAAGCGCTGATCGACGAAGCCGATCTGTCGCCCAAACCGGCCCTGGTCGACCGCCGTGGTAGCGGCGCCCACAGTGATTTGCACCTTGGCCTGATGCACGCTTCGGCGCTGTCGCTGTGGCCATGCTTCAAGGAGATGGCCGAGGCCGCCATGCTCCACGGAGAGGTCGGCCAGCCATTGCGCGAAGCCCTCGGCCGCATTGGCCGGGAAGGCGAGACAGCCATGCGCGTCACTACTGCCGGCATCAATACTCACCGTGGCGCCATCTGGGCACTGGGCTTGCTGGTCGCTGCCCGTGCCCTTGATCCAATCAACAACGATGACGCATCGATTGCCGCACGGGCAGGGCGCATCGCCCTGATCGACGACCGCTATGCGCCGCGTCAGCACGACAGTCATGGCCTGCAGGTACAGCGCCGCTTCGGCGTGCGTGGTGCCCGCGAAGAGGCGCAGTTGGGCTTCCCGACGGTACTCGCCTACGGCTTGCCGCAGTTGGCCAAAAGCCGCGCTGCTGGCAGTGGCGAGCAGAACGCGCGGCTGGACGCGCTGCTGGCGATCATGAGTCAGCTCCACGACACCTGCGTGCTCTGGCGCGCCGGCCTCGACGGCCTGCGGGCCATGCACCAAGGTGCCCGTGGCGTACTGGATGCTGGCGGCAGCGCAACCCTGGCCGGGCGCCGTGCGCTGCGCCAACTGGATACGCGCCTGCTGGCGCTGAACGCCTCACCGGGCGGCGCCGCTGACCTGCTGGCGGCCTGCCTGCTGCTTGATAACTTCGGGAGCCTTTGAGCATGGAAACCTTGTCTTTCAGATTTCCGGCCGGCGCGCCGGCAACCAACCGAGCCTTGGTCGGCTGTGTCGGCTCAGGCGACCTCGAAGTGCTGCTCGAACCTGGCACCAGCGGTGTACTGAACATCAACGTAGTGACCTCGGTAAACGGCAGTGCGCCGCGCTGGGAGCAGCTTTTTCAGCGCCTGTTCGCCGAGCACAGCCTGCCCGCCATGAACATCGACATCCACGACTTCGGCGCCACGCCTGGCGTAGTACGGCTGAGGCTGGAACAAGGCTTCGAGGAGATCAACCATGACTGACATCGACCGTTTACTGCAGGCCTGCAGCTTTGTTGAACTCAGCGCCCGCGAGCGCGCCCGCGCCTTGCTCGATGCCGGCAGCTTTCGCGAATTGCTTGGGCCGTTTGACCGGATGATGTCGCCGTGGCTACCCCAGCAAGGCATCGTGCCCCAGGCTGACGATGGCGTGATCATCGCCAAGGGCAGCCTCAATGGCCAGCCGTTGCTGGTGGCCGCCATCGAAGGCGTATTCCAGGGCGGCAGCATGGGCGAAGTCGGCGGCGCCAAGATCGCCGGGGCGCTGGAGCTGGCGGTCGAAGACAACCGTAACGGCATACCCACCGCCGCTGTGCTGCTGCTGGAAACCGGTGGCGTGCGCCTGCAGGAAGCCAACCTCGGCCTGGCCGCGATCGCCGAGATCCAGGCCGCGATAGTCGAGCTGCGCCAGTACCAGCCCGTGATCGGCCTGATCGCAGGTTCAGTCGGTTGCTTTGGCGGCATGTCGATTGCCGCTGGGCTATGCAGCCGGTTGATCGTCACCCGCGAAGCACGCCTGGGCCTGAATGGGCCGCAGGTCATCGAGCAGGAAGCCGGCATCGAGGAATACGACTCGCGCGACCGGCCGTTCATCTGGAGCCTGACCGGCGGCGAGCAACGCCACGCCTGCGGCCTGGCCGACGCCTATGTGGCGGATGATCTGGCCAAGGTACGTGAGGCGCTGGTAGCACAACTCGCTGCAGGCGAACCGGCGTTGCCGCGCAGCCGTCGCCACGCTGACTTCCTCGCGCTGTTGGCCACGCTGGGCACTGACTGTGCGCAAGTCGACGCTGCGCTGACGCGGGCGCTGTATCAAGGAGAACTGCAATGAGCCGTGGTCTTGAGTGGATTCGGGCGCTGGCCCAGGGCAGCGAGCTGCCAGGCTATCCCGCCTCGGTAAAAGTCATCGACGGCGAGTTGGGCAACCGTCCTGCACGCTTCATCGCGGTTGTGCCCGACGCGCAAAACCCCTTCCCAAGGGCTCGCGATGGCGAGGTCGGCCTGCTCGAAGGCTGGGGCCTGGCCAAAGCTGTCGATGAGGCGATTAAGGCTGACCAGGGCGGCACGCCGCGGGTGTTGGTTGCCGTGGTCGATGTGCCCAGCCAGGCTTACGGCCGCCGTGAAGAGGCGCTGGGGATCCATCAAGCGCTGGCTGGCGCGGTAGATGCTTATGCCCGGGCGCGCCTGGCAGGGCATGCACTGATTGGACTGCTGGTGGGCAAGGCCATGTCCGGGGCGTTTCTCGCCCACGGCTATCAGGCGCAGCGCTTGATCGCGCTGGATGATCAAGGAGTGATGGTGCATGCCATGGGCAAGGCGGCAGCTGCGCGGATTACCTTGCGCAGTGTCGAGGAGCTGGAGGCTCTGGCTGCGAAAGTGCCGCCCATGGCCTACGACATCGCCAGCTATGCCTCGCTCGGCCTGCTCTGGGAGCGGGTCAAGGTGGACGCGGTCGAGCAGCCGACTGCCGCCGATATCGGCAAGGTGCGCGCGGTGCTGGAAAGCGCTGTGGACGACATCGGCAGCAGTACTGATCTGCGCGGGCGACTGGGCGCGCCCAACCGGGCGATGTCTGCCCAGGTTCGGCAACTGCTGCGCGAGCAATGGTGAAAGCATGAACGCACACGACCTGCTGTGGGGCATGGCCCCGGATCAGCTGCCTGCAGACGCCCCCGCGTGGGCGCGGCAGGTGCTGCTGGCCGGTCAGCCGGTGGTGGTGCGCCGCGCCGTAGCCGGTGCGGGGCGCGTGGCGGTCGGCGTGCGTGGCAGTCAGCGCGGCGAGCGTCTGGCGGCTGAAATGCCCGTCGCCTCGATCAAGCGCCGTTGCAGCCCTGAACAGCTGCGCGGCGAGGGCAGGGCAGAGCTGGCTGCGCTGCAGGCATTGCATGCTGTTACACCATTTATGGACAGCCTCGGCCTGTCGTGGGGGCCGACCGGAGGGGTGGGCTATCAGTTGGCGACGGGGATCGCTGTGCTGCACCACGGCAGCGATCTGGACCTGGTTTTGCGCACGCCCGCAGCCTTGACTCGCGTCGATGCGAAAGCGCTGTATCAGGTGTTGTGCGCTGCACCGTGCCGTATCGACCTGCAGCTGGAAACACCCTTCGGCGCCGTCGCGTTGGCTGAATGGGCCGGCGCTTCAAAGCGGGTGCTGCTCAAAAGCCGCCACGGTGCATGCCTGGTCAGCGACCCGTGGTCAGTATTGGAACTGTCGGCATGAGCAGCTTGTTTGCCTTCCCCGGCCAAGGCGCGCAACGGCCCGGCATGCTCCAGCAATTGCCGGATGCGGCCGTGGTGCGTGCCTGCGTGGAGGAGGCCAGCGACGTGCTGCAGCAGCCGGTGTTGCAGCTCGACACGGCGCAGTCGCTGGCGTCTACCCGTGCGGTGCAACTGTGTCTGCTGGTGGCCGGTGTCGCCCATGCGCGCTGGTTGCTGGAGCGCAGCCCGGCGCCGGACTACGTTGCCGGTCTGTCGATCGGCGCTTACCCAGCGGCAGTCATAGCCGGGGCTTTGACCTTCGCCGATGCCCTGCGGCTAGTGGCGTTGCGCGGCGAACTGATGCAACAGGCTTATCCCGAGGGCTACGGCATGACCGCGATCATCGGGCTTGATCAAGGCACTGTCGAACGACTGCTTCAAGACTCGGCGCAGCCGCTGTACCTGGCCAACATCAATGCCGACAACCAGTTCGTGATCGCCGGCAGCGATACGGCCATGGCCGCGCTTGCCCGCCAGGCCCTGGCGCTGGGTGCCAGCGCGTGCAAGCGGCTGGCGATGAGCGTGCCGTCCCACTGTGCGCTGCTCGATGCGCCTGCCGCCGAACTGGCGGCTGCGTTCGCCGAGGTGCCGCTCAAACGTCCGCAACTGGGTTACCTGAGCAGTACCAGCGCCCGCCAACTGCATGACTCAGAAGCCCTGCGCCGCGACCTGGCGCTGAACATGTGCCGCACCGTCGACTGGTACGGCACGCTGTGCAACGCCTACGAGCGCGGTGTACGGCTGCTGATCGAACTGCCCCCCGGCACCGTCCTCAGCGGCCTGGCGCGGCGTGTATTCAACTCCGGTACGGTGATCGCCTGCCAAGGCGCCCGCGCCGACACCCTGGATGCCCTGTTGCGGCGGGAGGTGAACGCCAGCGACTGACTGCCCGCATTTCGAAGAACAACAACAAAACAACTTCGATTCAACGTGAGGAAAACAACAATGATCATTTACGGTGTGGCCTTGCTGGCCATCTGCACGCTTGCCGGTGTCATCCTCGGCGACTTCCTTGGCGTTCTGCTCGGGGTCAAATCCAACGTCGGCGGGGTCGGCATTGCCATGATCCTGCTGATCTTCGCCCGCCTGTACATGCAGCGTAACGGCGGCATGAGCAAAGAGTGCGAGCTGGGCGTGGGCTTCTGGGGCGCGATGTACATCCCCATCGTGGTGGCCATGGCTGCGCAGCAAAACGTCGTCACCGCCTTGCATGGCGGCCCGGTCGCGCTGCTGGCAGCGATCGGCTCGGTCCTGCTGTGTGGCGCCACTATCGCCCTGATCAGCCGCACCCACCGCGGAGAACCGCTGGAAAAGGAGGTCGTTGAAACCTCCATTGCAGTCGCACCGGTCGGAGGTCGCTGATATGGAAGTCATCCTCAAAGCACTTGAACACAACAGCCTGATCACTGCCTTCGCCGTAGTCGGCGCAGTGATGTGGATCTCGGTAATCCTCTCCAAGCGCCTGACCTTTGGCCGCGTGCACGGCTCGGCGATTGCCATCGTCATCGGCCTGGTGCTGGCCTGGGTCGGCGGCACCCTTACCGGCGGGCAAAAAGGCCTGGCCGACCTGACCCTGTTCTCCGGCATCGGCTTGATGGGCGGCGCCATGCTGCGCGACTTCGCTATCGTCGCCACCGCCTTTGAAGTGCAGGCCACCGAAGCACGTAAGGCCGGCATGATCGGCGCAATCGCACTGCTGTTGGGTACAGTGCTGCCGTTCGTGGTCGGTGCGGCAGTCGCCTGGAGTTTCGGCTACCGCGACGCGGTGAGTATCACCACCATCGGTGCCGGCGCCGTCACCTACATCGTCGGTCCGGTCACCGGTGCCGCGCTGGGCGCCAGTTCCGAAGTGATGGCGCTGTCGATCGCCACCGGCCTGATCAAAGCTATTCTGGTGATGGTCTTCACCCCCGTCTCGGCGCGTTGGCTGGCGCTGGACAACCCACGCTCGGCGATGGTCTTCGGCGGCCTTGCCGGTACCGTCAGCGGCGTTACCGCAGGCCTCGCGGCAACCGACCGCAGGCTGGTGCCATACGGCGCATTGACCGCAACCTTCCACACCGGTCTTGGCTGTTTGATGGGGCCATCGATACTGTACTTCTGCGTACGCGGCCTGGTCGGCTGATAGTACCTTTGACAAGCGCCCCGGCCCCGAACGCCGGGGCGTTTGCGTTTCAGCCTTCGCGTTGGCGGCTGTACATCCGGCATTCGGCAACCAAGGCGAGCAGGTTCGGGTCGCGCTCGCGAGTCTTCAAGAACACCGCACCGATATGCTGCTGATGACGGTAACGCGCCTGCAGCGGGATCAGCCGAATCCGGTTCTCGTACACCGCCGAAATCCGCCCCGGCAACAGCGCATAACCCACCCCCGAACTGACCATGCTCAGCAGGGTGAAAATGTCATTCACCTGCATCGCCACATTCGGCTTGAACCCCGCCTGCTCGAATACCCGCTCGCCATCGCGGTGAGTGGCAAAGCCCTGGGTCAGGGTGATGAAGGTCGAATTGGCCAGATCCGCCAGGTCGACCTCCTGCTCCTGAGCAAACGGCGAATCGGTCGGCACCGCCAGGAAGATATCGTCCGAGAACAGCGGTAACTGCTCGCACGCCGCATCGCAGGTGCTCTCATCCAGCGAGACCAGAATCGCGTCCAGCTCGAAGTTTTTCAGGCGGTACATCAAGTCCACGTTCGAGCCCAAGGTCAGGTCGATGTTCAGCTCGCTGCGGCGCAGCTTCAAGCCCATTACCAGCAGCGGCACGGTTTTCACCGTCAGCGAATACAGCGCGCCTAGCTTGAACCGCTCCGACGAAAAGCCCGCCGCCTCGCGTGTGGCGCGGACCATCTCGGTGGTGTCCTGGATCAGCTTGCGGGCCTTCTCTTCAAGCACGTAGGCGCTCTCCAGCGGCGTCAATGTGCGGCCCTCGTGCTTGAACAGCGGGCAGCGCAGGGCGTTTTCCAGGGAATGGATGGCCCGGTGCACGCTGACACTGCTTGTGTCCAGCGCGCTGGCTGCACGGGCCAGGTTACCGCTGTGCATGAAGGCGAGGAATATTTCGAGCTTCTTCAGGGTGAGCTCTTCGTCGATCTGCATGTGGGCCTCGGGAGCGGTGGGGCGGTTTTCAGTTGCTGCTGACGAGCGAGGGGTAGGGCGGGATCAGGATAGGGCGTTGGGGGTTGGGGGGCAATTTGTATTCAGGGTGGGTGAACAGTGGTGGGTTGTGGATGGCCTCGGCAGCTATTGCGGTGTGGTTTTGCGAGCAAAGGCCGTGGGCAAACTACTCTTTGGAGCGTCGTGTGCGGCGACGACCGTGTAGGTTTTTCTTGCGCGACGTTTTGAGTGCGGGTGCCTCTTCAAAGGCTTCAGCAGGCGGCGCTGCAGCTTTGACGTTGAACAGGCGGCAGACGATGTACCAGCAGATGGCGAGGGACAGGTTATATGGGAACAGCACCGCCCAGAAGGGCAGCATCCAGTTTTTCTTGCCCTGCATTTCGCCAGGCTCGCCAGTGCGCCAGGGGGCGTAGTGATGCCAGGCTTGGAGAGGGGTAAGGCAGATGTCGTGCAGTGGGCGGTAGAGCCAGTTGGGTTCGCCAAATGGAGGTAGTTTGTCTGGGCCGTGATTCATGAAATGACGCAAATACTCCCACACTTGAGCCACGTATTTCTCGTCTGGTTCAGTGGGTTCATTGCTGTCGATCCAAAGAGCATCTTTTTGGTTGAGGCTACCGTCTTCTCGACGCTCGGCGAATGCCAGTGCATAACTGGTTGTAGATGATGCACCACCAAACTCGGTGCGTTTGAATACTCCTGCGCCGATATTGTTCCAATCGTAGATGATTAGTGTATTGATGCGCTTGTAATAAATTTTTTTTGTGTTTCGATTGAGATAAATGGCGGACAGGTTTCGTATGTAATATATTCTATAGGCGAGGAATGGCGTAAGAATAAGTGGGCATAGTATGTATAGTGCAATGGAGGTTGGGTCCGTAAGTACTAGGTCGCGAAACTCGCTGCTCAAGCTGTCTGAATATATCATTCCTGCGAGGAGTATTGTAAGTGCGAGATACATCTTTGCCATGAATACCGAGTCTGTGACCCAGGGGTTTCGTAAAATAAGGAGGTCGCCGCAAATGCTTATGGCTTGGGAGTTTATTTTAGGAGGGTGCGGTGAATTACTCTGCTGTGTGAAGATCCAGGCAGTTGTCATTGTGTGGTTTTCCTCGTAGCACGCATATGCATCAGATCAATCATTCTGAGTCGCCCTCGTGCGGGCGGCTGGCCTTCAGTGATCGTGAAATTCGAGCCTATTTCAATTACTAAGCCAAAACTTATTTTGTTCACGACTTACGCAGCTGAACGGCCATTGATCGAGACGGAGTCCGGTCCGGTAACGGTGCCTTCGCCGGGGTAGGGCAAACTTGACGGCGGCCGACGAGTAAGGTCAGTTTCATTTGTGCGTCCTTTTAATTGCTGCGACTGCACCTTCTTCAAATGCCTCTGCAGGAGGTGTCGCTGCCCTAACATTGAATAAGCGGCAGATAACGTACCAGACGAGCGCTACAGTGAGGTTGTAAGGAAACAGAATTGCCCAGAATGGAAGTTGCCAGGATTTTTTACCCTGCATCTCGCCTGGTTCGCCTGTGCGCCAAGGTGCGTAGTGCTGCCACGCTTCTTTGGGAGTCAAGCAGATCGCGTGCAGTGGCTTGTGCCACCAGTTCGGTTCGCCTGGTGGCGGGAGCTGATCGGGCCCCTCGTCCATGAACAGACGAAGATATTCCCAAACTTCAGCAACATGAGCGACCTCTGCGTCGGTCGGCTCATTGCTGTCTACCCAGAGGCAGTCGCTTTGATGAAAAGTCCCGTCATCCCTAGGCGGCGCGAATGCAAGTGCATACTGAGTGCTGGCGGATGCACCGCCAAATTCGGTACGAGAAAATACACCTCCGCCAAGAGTTTTCCAGTCAAATATGATGATCTTGTTAATGCGTCTGTAGTAGACTTTTTGCGTGATCCGATTGAAGTGAAAGTTGGACAGTTTCTTTATCCAGTATATTCGGTAGGCTAGGAATGGGGTAAACATGAACGGCACAAGTATATATTGTGCCAGTGAGTGCATGCTTGATGTTAAGATGTTTCGATAGCTTTCGCTTGCGATGTCAGGATACACAAGAATACCGAACGCCACGGTCATGGCTGTATAAAGCTTCCCCATAAATACCGAATCTGTCACCCAGGGATTGCGCAAGATTAGGTGGCTGTCACTAATCGAGAAAATCTGGCCCCTGATTTTGGGGTTGTGCTTTGTTTTGGTATGGGGTCTGAATAACCATGTGGTAGTCATATTATTTCTCTAGCAAAAATCTATTTGATGCTTCAGCTTTTTCGTCCAGCCCAAAATTGGGCTGGTAGCATACTTCGAGTGTTGTGGCTCGTTGGTTCGGCACTTCTTTCCTGAAATTTAGTACTAGGCCGCCTGGGATTTCGTAGCAGGATGGTGGGTCTAGGTGAATCGGGGTCTCTAGTTCTTTGAGGTCACCGAATAATTGGGCTGTCCAAGTACTTTGGCCAAGAATAAAACCTTTCAGGAATACCGTAAACTCGATGGTCGGGGAGGTACTGGAGGTATCATTATGCGTAATGGTAGTCCAGTTCGGGAACGTCCAAGTGTTGTTGGCTAACCACTCGCTGGTGAGATTTTCAAGGCCGATAGCCTTTGTGTCTTCCGAGGAAAGTAGCCAGGGCGCATAAAAACTGCCGTACCAGGCTTTGACCTCCTGCGTGATGTTGTTAAAGTGCGGAAGTTTTTTATTTATATCTAGGTCTATATTCTCTCGACGCTCGCCATCATTCAGCCGATTTCCAAAAATACATCTGGCTGCCCATAATTCCATCGGGTTGTGAATGCGTGCACTCGCCTTCGCATGTAGATACATTCCTCCCGCTAAGATTGTGCTACCCAGCAATACAACCGCAGCAGCACCCCAGCCTGCAAAAGGTATTACTGACGTCGCTCCTGCGATGGCGAGGCCCCCTTCCAGCATTAAAATAGATCCTGCGGCGATAGAAATGCCTCCGTAGATAGTCAGGTCACCTGATGTGGCATCCCCATTCTCTTTTTGCCTTACAGATTTTTGTAGGTCTGAATAGGCACCGAGAAGTACCCCAGGGTAGCCAGACAATCTCGCAAATAAATTACTCCCAATGATTCTTATGAATCCATTACCAAAGGCCATTCCAGGTGCTGATGTACTTAGTTTTAGAAAAGCCAACTTTTGGGCGCCCCTTGTGCTTGCTAGTGTTGCAGCTGTTGCACCTATTACACCGAAGATCGAGGCTGCAAATGCGGTTGTCGCTTCCGGCAGATTACTGTCGCATAAGTTCTTATAGGCGGCGTTGAGGCTAATTACGTTAAACCAAAGCATGCCTGAGTTAATTGCTGGTGCTCCAGTCGATGTTAGTAACCCAAGGAAGGTGGGTTTTATTCGCCACGTTTTTGTCGTTTCAACGAGTACTGAGCGGTTGCCTTTGACAGCGACAGTGTTGCTTTCATCTACTTGAGCTAAGCCGGTCTTCAAGTATCGTTCCACCTCCTTGCTGAAGTTACTCTCACTGATTGCCGTATCTGTGATGCTGTAACGCGCTGATAGCAGTCCAATAGCTTTTTCGGCATTAGCTTCTATTGCCGCCCGTAGGACCTGCTGGCGCAAGCCAATACTTGCATCCCAGCGGGTCTTCCCACGCATTCTTTTTAATACAGTAGTCGTGACTAATTGCGCGGTAAGGTCAGTTATGTTGGCGGTGGCTGGAAAGCGGCCAACCAGTCCGTGAATAACGTTTTCACTGGCACCGAGCAGGGTGCCAACCGAGTCGGCTTTGTCCTTGAACGGATTAAACGGCGCCAGCGCCACATACAGCGGGCTGTCATGTTGGTCGAGCCACTGTTCCAATCGCTTGAAGCGCCGATCCTCGTCCTCCGTGCCGAGCGCGGGTTGGCCCATGGGGTGGATCAGCAAGGCGAGCGACATCTCCAGGCCGCGGGAGGAGGTGAGGTTATCGCGGTCGTAACTGGCCAGTGCTGCGGCGAGGCTGGTGGGGTCTTCAATGTGCTGGTTTTCAGCTGTGCCGAGCCAGATATCGTGGTCGTCACTGGCTTGCAGGGCTTGTTTGCGCAGCACGGTGATACGCTTTTCCAGCTCATCGCGCTCCGCCAGAAATTTATGGTACTTGTCCGTATCAATCCGCAAGCCGAGCCGAGCGCCGTGCTCCGAATAGAACTTGTGGGTCAGCGCGCGATAACGTGCTTCGGCGGGTGTAAGGGCAGCGCGGCCGCCTGGCATGCTCAGCGCGCGCGCCGCTGCTTCTATAGAGCGCCGGGGTTTGGCCGGATACAGGCTGACCAGTGTCTTGTCGAGCAGCATGGCCACGCAGGCCTGCTCGGAATTGGGATCAGGCTCACGGGGGTACAGTTCCTCGGACGGGATCAGGTCGCGCATTTGGTGCTGATAGGCCGAAACCGACAGGCTCAGGTCAAGGGCCATGCCCTCCGCGTCATTGAGCGCAACCACCGCCGGGATCTTTGGCTGCGTATATGGATACTGGCGGAGCATCGCGCCGAGGGTGCCCATCGGCAGGGTTTCCTTTATCGGGTGGCTGCTCCAGGTCAACGACATGCGCCGGTCTTCGGGCTTGAAGTCTTCTACCCATTCCTTCAGCGCGCTGACAGGCAATACGTGCGGCTGGGTCGAGGGCTGTTTGCTGCCGGCGCCCAGTTCAGCAGTGTCCAGCAAACGCATATGCCGCTGGCGCAGGGGCGCAGATTGGCAGATGCGGGCGGTCATGGCGTTGGTCCACAGGTGCGGGCTGTAGGCGATCCACACTTCCTTGCCGGCTTCGGCACTGGTGTCGGCCCAAACCCAGCCCAAGGTACGGCTGCCCATATAGCGGTTACGGCGGTGGTAGCAATCGAGGCCGCGATAGCGCAGTTCCTGATAGTGGCCCTCGCCGTCGTATTCGTGGATGACCAGCTTTTCGCTTTTCGTCCCCTTCATGAACACATACACATAGCCCGGGCGCAGAGCACGCAGGGTGTAGGCGGAGTGCTGCAGCGGGGTAAAGCCTTGTTCGAGGTTGAAACCGGATTCCGCATAGCGACAGGCCGGGGCATCGGCGGGCCGCGGGACGATGGCGTAACGCACCGGCAGAATGGGCACGCGGCCGCTGCAGGTAGGGCCTGAGGACGCACGGGTGACAGCGGGGTCAGTCATGGTGGGGCTCCTTGTTCAGGACCAGCGCCTGCATCTGCCGAAGGCGGGCTTCAGGCGACTCTTCGAGGTTGGTGTAAATGGCGGTTGCCTGTTGATTGCTCATCAGCCACATATGCGCAGCCACAAGCAGGACGAACTGGCCTGCCACCGTTTCATTGGCGAAATTGAGGTCTCTGAGTTGCGGCAGCAGCGCCTCGATCCACGGCCTTATTTCACTGAGGCTACGTGTGGTGTACTGCGGCATGGCGATGATCTTGTGGGCGAGGCTGAGGACAAAATAGTCGTGCAGGCCCCACGCCAGCTTGTGCACTTCATCCTGCTGCAGCATCAACATCGGCTCGACTCTGAGCCGCGCAACTGTAGGGCTGCGTTCAAGCTGTCGCCATTCGAAGGCAGGGCCCCAATTGATCCGCCAGCCCAGGCGCGACATGGGCCCTAGCCAGGCCTCGCGGTTATCTGGCGCCAATGCATCCAGCCAGGCGTCGAGGTGGTTGGGATCAAGCGAGTGGTTGTTGATTTCCGCGCCGCGAATGCCGAACTGGATCATGCTGCTGAAGTGGTCAGCAAGTTCGACGAGGGGCAGGTCTGAGTCGATCGCGATGGCCGCGTCGACCGGCATCCATTCGGCAACGGCGTGGTCCAGCAACTCAGGCACCTGGGAAATATCGACCAGTAGCGGCCCGAACTCGTGCTCATCGTCCAGCGCCGTGCGCTTCCATATCCAGGTATGCGGTGGGCGGTTGGTCACCTCGTCGATCAGCTCCAGCACCGACGGGGCGTAGGCGGGTAGAAACCGGGAATCCTGAGCAGCCGGGCGATAAGCCAGGTCCTCGAGTGTGTTGGTCATCAGCAGCAGGTAGCGAAAGTGCTCGCTGGTCGGCGGCCCTTCGGCTACGTATCGGGAGGGGAAGACAGTCATGAGCTTCTGCCCCCCAGACACCTGCATTCGGGCAGCGAACAGCTGCCGTCAGGTTGGCGTCCGCAGCTGTTAGCCAGAGGTTCGCCGCTGACAGGCGCGCTGGCGATCGAAAACGAGCTGCCTGCGCCTTGTGGCGTTTTCAGCAGTTGTCCGTTGATGCGGATAGTCGGCGTGTCCAGAGTGATGCCGTTGTTGTCGATGCGGATCGATCCGCCCGGGCCCTTGATCACCACGGCATCAGCTGCCTGCAGGTCATACACAGCGGTGCGACGGCGAATCTCCGCTTTCGCCAACAGTTCTGCATGACCTTCGACCTGCACCTCCTGGTTGCCGCCAATACGGGCGTGATGGTTGGCGGTAATCTGATCATGGCGGTGGTTGCCGATGGACTCGACACGGTCTTTGCCAATCTTGATCGTCTGGTTGCGGCCGATGGTGACGAACGCGTCCTGGCCGATCGAGACCTGTTCATCGTTGCCTACGGTTTCGCGGCGGTCGTGGCCGATACTGATGGTCTCGTCATGCTCGACCTGCTCTTCACGGTCGTTGCCAACAAAGGTGGTTTCGTCGTGCTTGACGATGTTGTTCTGGTCTTTCTCGGCATGAATGAATACCTCCTGCCGGCCCAGTTCGTCCTCGAAACGCAGCTCGTTGAAGCCCGGCCCTTTGTGGGTCTGACTCTTGATGGTCATGCGCGTCTTGTGTTGTGGCAGGTCATAGGGCGGCAGTTGGTTGCCGCAGTAGGTGCGGCCAGTGATCATCGGCTGGTCAGGGTCACCGTTGACGTATTGGATGATCACGTCCTGGCCGATCCGCGGGATGGCCATAGAGCCCCAGCTACCACCGGCCCAGCCCTGCGACACACGCACCCAGCAGGAGCTGAACTCGTTGTCGCGGCTTTCTCGGTCCCAAGGGAAGCTGACCTTGACCCGGCCCCATTCATCGCAATAGATCTCTTCGCCCGGCGGGCCAACCACGGTAGCCATGTGCGGGCCGTCGACGCGGGGCCGCTGCAGGGGTTTGGGTCGCCACTCACTCATGCCTGGGACCAGCACCGCGCTCTGTTGGTAGTGAGTGCCGTGCTCGGCTTCGGCGGCTTCTTCCTGCAGGCTGGTGAACTGCTTGCCCTCGTGGTGAATGCTGATCACCCGCCAGTGCACGTTGAGGTCCTCGCGTTCGTGTTCGATCAGTTTGAAGCACAGGCCCGGCTGCAGGCGCACATCGTCGCCGTTGACCTCTGCCAGGCAGGCGTCGTGGCGCAGGCCCGTCATGCGGGTTTGCGTGAAGGGCTTGCCAGCCACATCGCGCTTGTAGCGGCCGGGGTAGTCGAAGCACTCGTAGTCGCTGGACTGATGCGCGGCCTTGCTGGCTGCAGCGTGCTGCTGGCGATAGGCCGGATTGGTGAAGGTGTAATCACGCTGCACCTGGCGTGCAGTGCGTACTTGTTCGCTATAGCTGAACCGGCGCAGGCACGGTATCGCCTGGTCGCCGCCGCCGCTGGGTTGGTACAGCACAGTGTCGGCAGCGAGCGGTTCCGGCGCGGTATAGCGAGCGTCAGCGTCTTCGTGCTTGATCGCACCACGGCTGATCAAACCAAGCGATAACAGGCGGTCGGTGAGCAGCAGTTTATGCTGCTTGGCGCTGTGTTCGAAGCTGTAGACGAAGCCTTCTTCTGCGGCCAGGCGAGCGATGAAATCAAGGTCGCTCTCGCCGGCCTGAACACAGAATTCACGCACCTGATGATCAAAGCTGGCGCCGATGTCGAACTGGGTGATGCCTTGGCGCTGGAGCATCAGTTGCAGAATTTGCTGCACGGTTTTTTGCTGGAAGACGCGCCAGTTCGAGCGTAACCGCGCGCGGGCCAGTTGCGGTTCGACCAAGGCTCGATAGCGGGTCCGGTGAAAGCCACTTTCGCCCTGGCTGAAGCTGCTGACCAATCCGTGTACGTAGCGCACCGGCTGCTCGCCGCGCCAGACGGTGAACAATACGGGTTTGTCGAGCAATTTGCCGAAGTCTACGTCATGACTGAAGCTGATCAGTTCCAGGTGCAAGGCGAAGGGCGTGCTCAAGGCTTCGTCGAGGGTGAACGAGACCACTTCGAAGCTGGCGCCACCCGCGAGCAGTGGCTGGAAGCTGTAGCGCAGATCAGATTGGCTAGCCATATGAAGTCCTTGTCTGCCTTCCGAGAGGGTGATGCCCCAGGCCAGGCACGCTGGCCTGGGGCAATGCAGCTAGGTCAGGCGATCGGCTTGCGCCAGTCGTCGGCACCTTCGGTGCCGGCAGTGGTATGGGTCCAGGTGATCTTGCGGTACGCCATCGAGACCTCGATCAGCTGGGTGAAGTCGGCGTTCTCCTTGTCTTGGGCGTGAGGCATGACGGTGTTGATGTTGACGATCGTCGCGTCCTCGAGCTTGGTGGTGAAGAAGTGCTCCTGCTTGCCCTCGACCGAGGTGCGGTACCAGTTGACTTCGACGGTGGGCAGCATCTCGCCGCTGGCCAGTGCCTGGTACATCAGTGGCGTGGCCTTGTTCAGCGAGCTGGTGAACATGAAGGGTTTGTGCACACGCTGGCCGGAGGGCTGGCCGCTTTGCGGGTCAGTCGGCACGGTCACCTGGTGCTTGATTTCCTGTACCAGGATTTCGTCTTCGTGGCCCTCGACGTAGACATTGCCGACTGAGTCGGAGGTAAAGGCACCGGCGGTGATGTTGCCTTGGGTTAGGCCTTCGATCTTGATGTAAGCGGGTGTTGGCATGGCAGAATCTCCTGCATCCATGTGGATAAAACACGTCTTCCTGAGGGGACGTGGCCATCGGAAGCGATGGGCTTGCTAACGAAACCGAGGCTTCGCTAAACGGGTTGAGTCGGTTGAGTTCGATTGGCGTGGGCTATTGCTGCAGGATCCCGCCGAGCGAGCTGAGCACCTCGTTGGTGATCACGTGCAAGCGGTAGCTGTACAGCCCATAAACCGCAGCCATCACGATCGAGCACAGCAGTAGTGGGCTCCACCATGGCCATTGCCGGTTCATGCGGTAATTGCGTGGGGCAACGTTGCTCAGCGGCTGGCAAAGCTGCTCAGGCACAGGCCCGCGCAGTTCGCGGATGGCGCTGTAAAGTTTGTTGATCAGCGCCTGCAGGGCGTCGTCGCCCTTGGGCGCGATGGCGTACTTGCCCTTGAGGCCAAGGCACAGGCACAGGTACATGAACTCGAGCACGTGTTGGTAGCGCTTGGGTTCCTGCATCATCCGCGACAGCACGGTGAAGAACTTCTCGCCGCCCCAGGTCTCGTGGTGGAAGATGCTCAGCAGGGGCTCATGGCTCCAGCGGCACTTCTTGCCCCACGACCGGCTCATCACGGCTTCGTCCAGGTGCAGGCACAGCGCGTAGGAGTAGGCCAGCAGATGGGCGGGCTCGTAGGCGTGCTGGCGCATCTCCTCGAGGATGTTGCTGACTTGCGTCTGCACCTGGGTATGGACTTCATCGATGTTGTCCATCTGGTCCACACTGCGCAGACGCATCACCAGGCCCAGCAGCGGCATCGCTGCGTCGACCATTGGGTTGGCGTGGCCTCCACGCAGCTGAAATGCTGGATCGGCTGCGTAATGCTTGCTGACAGCGGCAGTGTCAGGCTGTTCTGCAGGCACTGGGTTGGTGTGTTCAGCATCAGGTGCTGTACCGAGCTTCGCTTTGCCAAAGGTCATCTCATTCGCTCCTGATCGCCCAGAATTGCATCTCCAGGCCCGGGAACTCACCGGCTATGTGAAAACCAAAGCCGTTGCTTTCCTGCATGGTTGCCCACGCTGCGTTACGCCGGTCCAGTTCGAAGTAGCAGAAACCGGCATGGAAGGGCAGGTCGCGAGGGGCCACCGGCAGCGGCAGCAGCGGGATACCCGGCAGTTGCAGCGGCACCAGGTCGTTGAGTGCTTCCAGCGAAGTGACCTTGGCTTTCTGGATGAACTGCTGGCGCAGGGTTTCTGGCGGCAGGCTGGCGCGGACCGCCAGAATGAACTCGGCCTGGTCGATCAGGCGCCGATCATCCAGGGTTGTCGTCAGCACACCGTAGTCATGAGCATGCAGCGGCAGGGAGATGGCGCGGGGTTGCAGCACCGTGCTCAGAACCCGGCGCAGGGTGTCTTCCAGCAGTTTGAACGATGGGCGCAGGGCGCTGTGCTGATACGCTGGGTAGTCTTGCGGCAGCCTGCTTTCATCGGTGAAGGTCACCAGCTCACCACAGGCCTGGCTCATGCTCAGGTAGAGCTGCTCGGGGTGGACATGCTGCTGGCGTGACAGATGCTGGAAGCACGGCCACCAGCGGTTCATGGCTTGCAGCAGATTGAAATCGCGAATGTCGGCGATACCCGACTGGCCACCTGCGCCGATCCGAGCCGCGAGATTGCGGGCGCGCTCACGCAGGGTGTTGCTGATCTCGTCTAGATACCGTTGCAGTGCCGGCACCGCGCGTACCGAAACGCTGGTCGGATAGAAGTTCTCGTCCAGTTTCAATGCGCCGTTCGGGCTTTTCTCGAGAATCCGCGCCAAGGCCAGGCGGCTATAGCCGTTGCGGTCTTCGCTGTTGCGCTTGATCTGCAGATTGGGCACTGCTAGCTCGACCTGGACCAGATCACCATCTGCGGTGTGGGTGTCTTTGATTTCCTCGGCGTGCGCGGTGTACCGAAAGTTGGCGGCATTGTCGGGCCAGCTCACTTCGCGGCCACCTTCGGTGCGCAGCGGCAGGCACAGGTAGATCTCGCCGTTTTGCGATGCGTCGTCGTCGATTTCCAGCGGTGGCGGCGGTGGCAGGTCTGCGGGGATATCGAACACCGTCCCGTCCGGCATGATGCCGCGGGCTCGGGTGATGGCCACCTTGCCCAGGCTCAGGTATTCATCGTTGAGCTGCAGTTCGCTGAAGCCAAAAAAACCGGGGTTCAGACTGCTCAGGCGCTGATGAAACGCAGCCTCGCTGGCGCGCGCTGCCTGCTGGAAGTGCTGCGGTTTGACGAACAGCCCTTCGGGCCAGAGAACGGAATTACGTGAGCTCATGGGCGCTCCGGATCGAGAAGTTAAAAGGCACGGCGCAGATGCAGGAGAGACTCATCAGTCTTCCTCCTTGAGCACGATCTGCGTGTCATTGAGCAGCACCGAGAGCACGACCTGACGACCCCGTGGGGTGATGCGCAGTACCTGCCCCCAGGTCGCGTCGTTCTGCTCGCGGTAGTCGCCGATGACGGCGATGAAGCGGGTGTCGGCGTGAATCGGTTCGAAAGGTATGAACTTGAACTGCCCTGGCGCGAGCACGTAGTCGTCATCGCGTATATAGGTACTGCGCAGCACCTTGGCCGGGTCTTCATCCAGCAGCTGATACACGCTGTTGCGCAGCAGCGAGTCATCGCGCAGCTGCAGAATCTTGATCGCAATAGGCGTGGCAATTGGTTCAGCCGCTACCTCGGTGGCACTGGGCAAGGTCAGCACTACTGCCGGGTCGTCATAGCTGCCGAGAGTGCTGTCGTCGTCAGCCGCAAAGGCCAGGCTGTCACTCTGGCTTTGCTCGCTTGGCGCTTGCGGATATTGCTGCTGAAGGTAGTCGAACAAGCTGCCGACTTTTTCCATCAGCGCCTGCGGATCCTGCGCGGTAAGGCTGATGGCATAGGGGCTTGGTGGTAGCGCGCTTTCCTGCTCGGCGTAAGTGGGTGCGCTGTTGGGGTTGCCGTTGAGGGTAGGGCTGGCGTTGATGCTGAAGGCGACCTGAGTGGGATGATCCTCAGGCGGTCCGATCGGCAATGAGTGATCCAGCGCTACCTGGCTCATTCTGCTCAATGAGGTACATCCGGTCAGGCCAAGCAGTGCCAGCAACAGAGTGATCATTGGGAACTGGCGTTTCATGCTTGCTCCCCGCCGATAAGGCGCTGCAACGCGTCGGCGTGTGCTAGCGGTGTATCCAGCAACGCGTCCAGCGCGGCCAGAGGGTCATGGCCGAGCGGCCGGTCGAACGCTGTGCAGATATCGACGGTGCCTTGTTGCGTTGAAACTTCGATCTGCCAAGGATCCGCCGGAGCGTCGGCGATCAGGGCGTCGAGCAGTTGCTGGCCAGGTGCGAACAGCTCCTCCAGGGACTGCTCGTCGGCTGAGTGCTGCTGACAATGCACATGAACGCGATAGCTGCCGATGTGCAGCCGGTCGCCTTGTTGCAGGCGCACGGGTGAGCGCTCGCCGAGGCTTCGCGGGGTGTCATTGAGGTAGGTCTGGTTGCACAGGTCGACGGCGCAGAAGCTGCCCTCGATCCAGCGAATTTCGCAGTGCAGCGGCCGGATACGCTGTGCGCGGTCCCATAGCAGCCAGTCGGCTGGTCCGCTGCCGATGCTGCCACCGTTACGATCGAATCGATGGCGGGCGATTACGCCGTGTTCGAGCCGGTCGATATTGCCGATTACCAGGTCCAGGGTGTTCATGCGCGCCCCCTGATGCGGACCACTGGGCTGCTTTTGCCATGCTTGTCATCGACGAAACTGGTCCAGCCCAGGTGCGCACCCTGGCTGCGGTGCAGGCAGAACGGCGACAGCGCGTGCTGTTCCAGCCGCAGCTCAAGGTCGTAGGCCAGGCCGTCGCGCAGGAGAAAGTCGATCAAGGCGCGCAGGCGACCGAAATTGACTCCACTTGGCAGCAACTGGCGCAGCTGGGCCTGGTCGAGGTCGCTGATGAGGATGGTGAACTTGCTGCTGCGGGTGCGGGTACGGTTACCGACCATGAAGGTACTGCCCAGGCAACCATTGGAGCGGCCAAGGCTGACCGTCTGCCTGATAGCGGTAGGCACTGACCGGCTCTCGAATTCACGGATCTGCACGCTGCTCAAGTCAAAGCAGTGGGCAATGATGCCGGCCACGGTCCCGGGCGCACGGCTGCGGCTGGCGATAACGCCGGCAAAGCTGAGCAGGCGACTCCACGGCAGCTCGGTATCGCCACGCAGCTGCTTGTTGTCCAGGCCAATCAGGGCGAACACATACTGTGAAAAGCCGTCAGTGGCGCCTGCCTGGAAGCGAATGTAATAGCGGTACTTACGCCAGATACGATGCAGCAGGCTGAGCAGGTAATGATTGAAAAAGTCGAAGAAGGCCGGGCGCACGCCGATGTCGTGAGCGTGGTCGTAGGCAATCTGCTCGAGGTAATAGGTCGGCAGTGGCGAGTCGGTGCCGTGCAGGCCCATGAAGGTGGTACAGACACGGTAGCGCTCGGCCTGATCGGCAATACGCTCTGCCTTGAATACGTCCGACACGGGAAAGGTCAGCCGCGGGTCGCAGCCAAGCCTCACCCGCAGCCGTGTCGCTTCGTCTGGCCAGCGCGGTTCGAGGTCGTCGCCGTGCAGACCATGCAAACGCTCCAGCAACTGGAAAAAGTTGTACTGGTGCGCCTCGGCGAGCAAAGCGTCGGCTAGATCAGCGGTTGTCTGCCGGTCAGCAGTGGCCATGTGTAGTGCTCATTGTTGGTGGTATTGATCACTTCCAACTGGTGGAAGGAGTTGATGCTGGCGTACAGGGCAAAAAACTGAGATAGCACGCAGCCGAACAAGTACAGGTCGCCCTCGCAGGAGAAGGCGTCCTGGTTTCAGCTTGAGCTGTGTGCGCAGCCCGCGGATCGGCTGGCCTTTGATCAGCCAGTCCAGCGGCGCCGTCTGCACATCGCAGATACCGTCCAGGCGCTTGCGCGTGGCGCGCGCTTGCTGGATGTCATGCAAGGCGGCAAAGTCGTAGGCGCCGATGACTGCCTTGAGCGGCTCGGCTGACAGCAACGACAGGTAGTTGAGCGAGAGGTTGGAGATCAATGCCCATTGCAGGTCGCCGTCCAGCACCGGTCGATAGGGGCGGGTAGGACGGCAGATGTTGCGGTAGCTGGCCAGCGGAGGCGTGATCTCGGTGATCACATCGATGTCGCCGATCCCCAGTGCCAGCGGCAGGTCGCGATTGGTGCAGGTCAGATCGATCGAAGCGGTTTCGAGTTGTTCGATGTAGGCGGTGGCATCCCCGCGGACAAAAGCGATGCGCTGAATCACGCCATTGCCGCGTAGCGAGTTCTCGATTTCGCAGTGGTAATAGAGCGCCGTGCGCCCCTGCACGTGCTCGATCTCGTGGGCAAATGATTCGAAGGGCCGGAACGTGCGCAGCGTCTCACCCGGCGTATCTTCGCCCGTGGTGCGCGTGCTGACGACCCGGTCGACGCTGAAAATCTCGTAGGCGTCGGCGCGATTGCCATTGGGTTGCAGTTCTACCTGGGCGTCGCGCCCCGACAAGTCGATAGGCTCGGCGCTGTGCTTGAACAGGTTGACTGCAGGGGTGCAGAACAGGCCGAAGTCGTCTTTGCCCACACGGATCGAGCTGGGCAGCTGGCGGGTGAAGTGAAACTCCAGCCGTACACGTTTGCTGCTGTGGCCAGGCCAGAGCTTGGCGAGCCCCGTCAGGCTGAAAAAGTGGAAGCGCTGCGGGAAGACGAAGTACTCCTGCAGGATTCGATAGCCGTCGAACACATTTTGCGGATAGGGCAGCAGCGCTTCATCAGGGCTGAAACCAGGGAACACGATGCTGCTGGCCGGCAGGCGGCGCACTTCGCCATCGATGCTCACGCTGATATGTTTGAGGTACTGCGCCAACCACAGGTACAGGGTCTGCGCGCAGCGATCCTCGCCGCTCAGATGAAAGTCCAGGCGTTCGCAGTCGAGCGTGTTCAGCGGGCGATCAACCAGTGTCTGCAGGTCGATACGCACGCTGGTGTTGTCCAGGGTCTGGGTCGCGTCGACGTCGTTGATGGCGAAGGGGTGTAGTTGTACCTCGGCGCAGGTGCGAAATTCGCAGGCGACCCCATCTACCTCTCTGGAAAAAAGCCTCGTACCCTTGGCTACCCTTTGTGGCTGGGTCAGCGATTGCGGCTGCGGGGTAAATTGCACAATGGTGGCGCTGGGTAATGGCCGCAGGTAGTTAGGCCACAACAGCTGCAGCATCGGGTGGGTCAGTTCCGGCATGTCGTCTTCCAGCTTGAGCCGCAGCTTGGCGGTCAGAAAGGCGAAGCCTTCCAGCAGGCGCTCGACATCCGGGTCACTGCTGTCCTTGCCGAGGAATCGGCTGAGCTGCGGGTTGTCTCGGGCGAAATCGGTGCCGAGTTCGCGCAGGTAGCGCAGCTCTTCGCTGAAACGGTCTTGTAACGACATGGTCACTTCACTCGGGTGTAACGGCTGTGCCCGCTCACCAGCAACTCGATCTGCAGTTGTTCCGCGTGGTTGTTGACCTGCACCTGGCAATCCAGATGAAAGTGCAGCTCCAGCGGGGCATGTGCATCGGGCACGGCCTGCAGCGCATGCACTGCGATCCGTGGTTCGAAACGGTCAATGGTGTGGCGGATGTCGGCGCTGACCTGCTGTAGCAAGTCACCGCGGCTCAAGTCGTGGCCGTTGAAGTCGCGCAGGCCCAGTTCAGGGCTGCTTTGCGAGCAGCCCTCACGGCAATTGAGCAGGGTTTCGAGGTGTTGCTTGATCACCTCGAACTTGCGCCCACGCGCTTCACGCCGAGACGACTGGACGTTGGCTGTGGCCTTCACTCCCAGCCGGTCAAACAACCCGGTCACTGCGTGTCGAGCCGGCCAACCAGCGAGATCTCGAAGTTCGCGCCCATGTATTTGAAGTGCGGACGCACGGCCACCGAGACTTGATACCAGCCCGGATCACCGGCGACGTCGGAGACTACAATCGCTGCGGCGCGCAGTGGCCGGCGGCTGCGAACATCAGCCGAGGGGTTTTCCTGATCGGCAACGTACTGCTTGATCCACTTGTTGAGTTGGTTCTCGAGGTCGCTGCGCTCCTTCCAGCTGCCGATCTGCTCGCGCTGCAGGACCTTGATGTAGTGCGCCAGGCGGTTGACGATGAACAGGTACGGCAGTTGCGTGCCGAGCTTGTAGTTTGTCTGCGCCTGCAGGCCCTCAGGGGTCTTGGCGAAGGTCTTTGGTTTTTGCACCGAATTGGCTGAGAAGAACGCGGCGTTGTCGCTGTCCTTGCGCATGGTCAGGGCGATGAAGCCTTCTTCCGCCAGCTCGAATTCCTTGCGATCGGAGATCAGCACTTCGGTGGGTATCTTCGCCTGCAACTGGCCAAGCGACTCATACAGATGCACCGGCAGGTCATCGACCGCGCCACCCGACTGTGGGCCGATGATGTTCGGGCACCAGCGGTAGCGGGCAAAGCTGTCGTTGATGCAGCTGGCCAACAGGAATGCCGAGTTGCCCCACAGGTAGTTGTCGTGGCGGCCGTCGATGCTCTCGTCATAGTTGAAGCTGTCGGTCGGTTGCTCCAGGTGGTGGTAAGCGGATCTGAGCATGAAGCGCGGCCCAACCAGCGCGGTATGGCGGGAGTCTTCACTGTCACGGAACGCGCGCCACTTGGCATGGCGTGGGCCGGCGAAAATGTCTTTCACCTCTTTCAGATTGGGCAGGTCTTCAAAGCTGCTCAGGTTGAAAAACTCGGGGGCGGGTGCCGTCAGGAACGGCGCGTGCGACATTGCACCGACCGATGCCATATAGCTCAGCAGCTTTATGTCCGGTGAGGAGGGGCCGAAGCTGTAGTTGCCTAGCATGGCTGCCACCGGCTCGCCGCCGAATTGGCCGTAACCGGCGGTGTAAACATGTTTGTAGATACCGCTGCAGGTAATATCGGCGGCATTCTCGAAGTCATCGAGCAAGTCGTCCTTGCTGACGTGCAGGACTTCAAGCTTGATGTTCTCGCGAAAGTCGGTACGGTCGACCAGAAGCTTCAGGCCACGCCAGGCGGACTCCAGTTGCTGAAACTCAGGCTGGTGCAGAATCGCATCCATCTGCTTGCTCAGCACGCGGTCAACTTCGGCGATCATTTGATCAACCCTGTGCTTGTTGATTAGTTGATCTGGCTCATTGCTTTTGAGGATGTCTGCAATAAAGGCCGCAACCCCTTGTTTGGCGACTTGATAGCCTTCCTGGGTTGGCGCCAGCATTGTTTCGGCCATGATCTGATCGAGTAATGTGGCGGTGCCCAGGGATTCAGTGGTGAGTTCGGCGGCAATGGCTGTGTCGGTCTTGTTTGGCATCGTCGGGCTCCGTCTTATTGGTCTTGTTTGGGCGCGTCGAGCACCAGGTTCAGCTCTTGTGCAAGTTGCTTGCGCGCCTGCGGGTCGGTCAGCAGTTGCTGCAGTTGTTTGCGGAACGCCGGGACATTGCCCAGTGGGCCTTTAAGTGCAACTAACGCTTCACGTAGTTCCAGCAGCTTGTTCAGCTCCGGCACTTTGCGGGCGACCTGGTCAGGCCCGAAGTCGTTGATCGAATTGAACTGCAGGTGCACCGCCAACTCGGTATCGGTGGCGGCGCTGAGCATCGACGGCACCGACAGGCACAGGCTGACATCGGCATCCCTTAGCACATGATTGAAGGTGTGCTTGTCGATGCCCATGACCTGGCGGTCTTCGACGGTGCGGTTGTCGTCCAGGCCAAAGTCGCCCAGAACCAGCATTTTATGCGGCAGCTCTATTTCGGCCTGCTCGCCGCCGGTGGCGGGCACATATTTGATGTTGATACGCTCTTTTGGCGCTACGGAACCGTTATTTTTTGCCATAGAAATGCGTAACTTCCTGTTATGTTTGTAGGAGATTTCTCATCTGGATGGTTAACTTTATTATTCGTGTAGGAAGCATCCTACATAAATGTAATATTTCTGTTTAGTTATCCGGTGAGTGACTGCCGGCTTATTAAAACCTTGCGCGCAACCTGGCTTTTTGGTCGAGCGTAAAAGTGTAAGGAAATATTTGCCTGTATGTTTTGTTCTCACTGGATTAGTGTTCTTTCCGTCAGCGATCCTCACATATGGATTCTGGCGCTATGCTGGTTATCCAAGAAAATTTCTACGCTCTATTGGGCGTGCGTCCTATTGAATGGAGTTCAATTCGGTGTTAATTCGGAGTGCGTCTGGTATTGTCTTTTCACTGCTGGTAAGTGCAGGCGAGGTATTGGCCGACTCTGTACGTGATTGCCCGAGTATTACGTCCAACCTGGAGCGTCTGGCCTGCTTTGACCAGGCTGCCGGAACTCCGGCGCGGGTTGCCAGCCAGGACTGGTCGGTACCCGAGCAGGATTCCCCCAGCGTGCAGAGCGTCATGACCAACGAAGCCGAGCGGGCGGGTGATGACCTGACCTTCCGCCTTCGAGTCCATGATGATGGCGGGCCCGCGCACAAGCGGCTGGTAATCTCGGCTCCGGCAATCGCCGAAGGCGAACCGCGGCCCTACTTGGCAATCAGCTGTGTGCAGAACATCTCAAGACTGCAGTTGATCAGCTCGCGGTCTATTGACGCCCGATGGGTCAGGATCCAGCTGCAAGGCGAGCGCGGATCGACCGTTCCTACAGCCTGGCAGGTGATGGAAAACGGCCAGGTGCTGGATGCCGGCCGTGGCTTGCCGGCTATCGAGCAGATCAAGCAGATCATCGGGGCTAAGCGCATCCATGTTGTCAGCGAACATGCAGACCTCAATGGCCTGAGCTTCGATGCCCAGGGCTTGGATCCATTGATCGAGGAGGCGCGCAGAGCATGTCGTTGGTAGCGCCAGTCTCGGCGGAAGAAATTGTGCGGCTGCTTGCGCCGATCGACCCCGCAGCTCCGGCAGGTCTGTTCGACGTGGAGGACGAGACTTATCAGGCGATTGACCAGGAAATGGTCAAACTGGGCGGCATGCAGGAGTCTTCGATCGACTGGTGCTACATCGAGGAAGCGTCGCGCCAGTACTTGAGCCAACAGTGCAAACATCTGCGCATCGTTGGTCATCTGAGCGTCGTTTGGCTACGCAGCGCCTGTTGGGAGCGCTGGGGATTCACCCTGGAGTTGCTTGCGGGGATGCTAGAGCGCTACTGGGAAACCGCGCACCCCAAGCCCGGGCCCAAGGGCTTCCTGGGTAAACGCAAGTCAGTGGCTTTGATCATCAAACGACTCACCGATGCGATTACGCAGTTGGATAGATTTACCTATACCCCGGCCAATGCAGCGGCCGCGCAGCGAGCGCTCACCAGCTTGCAGCAACAGGTCAAGTCAGCGCAGCTTGAGGCGGCTGCGGTCGATGATCTGCAGCGCTTGCTACTCAAGCAGGTGGACTTTGCCAGCGGTACCGACGAGCCGACGCAGGTCAGCCCAGCGCCATCACCAAGGGAGGCAGCGCCATTGGCCGAAGCCTTCTTGCCGGCCAAGCCGGGCATCTCTCTTGGCAATGAGCGCGAGACCCGCCGCGCCGTGCTGAGCATGGCCGAATTTATCAATCAGCAGGATATCTATGACCCCACCGGCTTTCAGCTACGGCGCTTTGGCCTGTGGGCACACATCCAGCTGGCACCCATTGCAAGGCAGGATCAGCGCACCGAGCTGATGGTGGTCCCGGCTGACATCGCCATCAGCTACGAAGAAGCGATCGCTGGCACTGCGGTTGACCCCGCGCTGCTGCTGCGGGTGGAGAAGAGCGTAGCGGCTTCACCCTACTGGATTCGCGGCAGTTTCCTTGCGGCTACCATCGCCGGTCGGCTGGCAATGGGTGAGGTCGCCGAAGCCATTCGCAGCAGTACCGCACGCTTTGTTTTGCGCTTGCCAGCGTTGCAGTCGCTGTGCTTCAGCGACGGCACCGCCTTTATCGACGAGCAGTGCCTGGCGTGGCTCAAAAGTGGCCACGGTCCGACAGAGCAGACATCGGCTTCGCAAGAATTCAGCAGCCTGCGCGCCGAGTTGGTCAGCCAGCTGGAAGTGGCAGGGGTGGAGTCGGTGCTGCTGCAGCTGCAAGCGTTGCAAACAGACTATCGCTCGCCGCGTGAGCGTTGCCATACCACCGCTATTGCCGCCGACCTGCTCGCCACCAAAGGCCTCTCTTGGTTGGCTCAGGACCTGTGCGCAAGCGTGGTGCTGACCATGCAGCAAACCAGCGCCGCTGCCTGGGAGCCAGAGGTGTTCAACCGGCTGCAGCAGGTAGCAGCAACCTCGGCGCTGCTCAAACAGAACAAGGACTAGGAGCCTCATGAAGCAACTCTGGACTGTTTTCAAACGTTGGGGCGTGCCGTTGGCAAGACGAGTCGGCCTGGCCTTGCCGATCCTGTTGGGGCTTGGCGGCGTGCTCGTGCTGATCGCCATCTGGTGGCTCGGCCCGCACTGGAGCTGGCATGGCCAGCAACCGCTGGCGAGTGTGACGCAACGCAGCCTGGCCAGCCTGCTACTTGTAATGGTCCCGCTGTTGGCGTGGGCGCTGGTGCTGCGGGCAGGGTTCGCTCGCCTGCAAGCGCAGCGCACGCATGAACTGGCTGCTGAAGCAGACCCTTGCTTGCCGCTGGTGCAGGCACAGGATCGAGCATTGCAGCGCAGCCTTGAACACTACCTCGGCAATGCTGGCGGGCGTCGAGCTTTGTATCGGCTGCCGTGGTACATGGCCGTGGGGGTGGCGGATGCCGGCAAGAGCAGTTTCATCGAGCGTTCCAATCAGCGCTTCGCGCTTACCCGGATCGATCAGGCTCAGACCCGAGGGCATTCGCTGGATACTCTCGCTTATCCAATCGGCTGGTGGATCAGCGATGACGCCGTGATCATCGATCCGCCCGGGGCTTTGATCACCCAGGCAATGGCGAAGACTGAATCAGGCGATACATCGTCCGAATCCAATGCTGCAATACCTGCCGGCAGCGAGGCGAAGCTGTGGAATCATCTGCTCGACTGGCTGGTCCGCAATCGAAGCCGCCGGGCTCTCAATGGCCTTTTACTGGTAGTGGATCTGCCAGCCCTGCTGCATGCTTCGCCAGAGCAACGCATCGAGCTAGCCAACACCTTGCGCACCCGGCTGTACGACGTTAGTACTCAGCTAGGTTCGCGCCTGCCGGTGTATGTGGTGATGAGTAAACTCGACTTGCTCGATGGCTTCGACCAGTTTTTCGCGCGCATGCCTGTAAAGGGACGCGAGCAGATACTGGGTTTCACCTTCAGGCTGGACGTCGTCAGCGACTTCGATGCCTGGTTGAATGAGTTCGCCAACCACTACGACAAACTGACCGCTCTGCTCTACGAACAAGTACTCGAGCAGCTGCGGCTATTGGCATGCCCGTCCCAGCGGGAGCGCCTCATGTCGCTGCATGCCCAATTCATCGGTCTGCGTCCCGTCAGTTTGAGTTTTCTCAATGACGTCCTGGCGAGTGATCGCTTCACCACCCCTGCCTTGGTGCGTGGTGTGTACTGGTCGTCAGTACTGCAGCAGGGGCAGATCACCAATGCGTTCGTTCGCGAGGCGGCCCAGCCTTACGTAATCAAACAGGTGCTGCGTGAAGGCAAGCCGCATGGTCAGCCAGTGGTTTACTTCATCCAGCAACTGTTCGAACGGGTCATCTACAAGGAGGCTGGCCTCGCTGGCGACAATGCCAAGGTAATCCGCAACAAGCGCCAGTTGCTGTGGCTTGGCTCTGGTGTAGGCCTTCTGGCGCTGGCAGTCGCGACCGCCAGCTGGCAACGCTACTTCGACGTCAACCAGCTGAAAGCCGCTGCTGTCCTGGCAAAGAGTCAGGAATACAGCCTTCACGAGGTCGACCAGCATATCGACCCCACCGGGCGTAACCTGCTAGGTCCGTTGGACCAGATCCGCGATGCAGTAGCTGTGTTCGGTGACTATCGCGGAGCATGGCTTGGTGTGGCAGATCTGGGCCTTTATCAGGGGCGCGCAATCGGGCCGAGGGTAGACGAAGCGTACCTGAGTCTGCTGTCCAGACGCTTTCTGCCATCGCTGGCGGCTGGCGTCATCAAGGCCATGGACGCTGCGCCTGCCGGCAGCGAGCAGCAGATGGCTGCGCTGCGGGTTTATCGCATGATCGAGGACCGTAGCAATCGCCGTCCGCAGTGGGTAGAGGAATGGATGGCCCAGCAGTGGCAGGCGGCCTTTCCTGGGCAAGGCCAGGTTCAGCGTAATCTGATGCGCCATCTGCATTACGCCATGGCATACGCCGATACCGATCTGCCGCAGTATCGTCTGCGGGTCAGCGAGATTCAGCGAACCCTGCGCGAATTGCCGCTCCCGCAACGGGTGTACAACGCGCTCAAGCAGCAGGCGCAGGAGCAGCTGCACGGCAACCTTGACCTGCGCAATCAGGTCGGGCCTGCGTTCGACGTGGTTTACCAGTCAAGCACTGCAGGCAAACCTGATTATCAGAGCTTGCTGCTGGCAAAGCTGCTCACGGCTGAAGGCTACAAAAGCTATTTTGAGCCTCACAGCGAGAAGATCACCGACATAGCCATGATTGACCAGTGGGTACTAGGAGAGCGCGATCAACTCGACTACTCGGACGCCGACCGTAAAGCCTTGACCGAGCGCGTTCGTAGCCTCTACAGCGCCGATTACGTCAATAGCTGGCGGCAGGCCCTGAACGCTGTTGCTATCACTGACTTCCAGGACCTGAAGCATGCTGTGACGGTACTGGAGCAACTGACCGGTCCTGCTGCGCCTATGCAGCGGTTGCTGGAAACGGTGTCGGAAAATACCACGCTGAGTTCGTTGCCGGTGGTGAGTACCGGGCAGGAGCAGCCCAATGGTGTCCACCCTGCAGCGAGCATGCCTGAGTCGCCGCAGACCGTGAGCATCCGCCGTGCTTTTGCCGGCCTTAATTCCATGCTGGAAGTGAAGGGCGAGAAGCCTAGCTACTACGATGAAACCCTGACCGCGATCACTGCCGTGCACGATTACGCCAGACTGGTCCACGACAGCCCCGATCGTGGCCGGGCCGCACTGAATGCGGTACTGCAGCGCTTCTCGATGACCGGGCACGAACCGATTGGCACGTTGCAACGCGTTGCCAGCGGCTTGCCAGAGCCGCTCAATCAGCAGGTCAAAAAGGTTGCAGACCAGACCGCTCGCGTGCTCAACATCGAAGCGCTGCGTGAACTGGAGCGGCGATGGGACGCCGACGTTTACAGCTTTTTCCAGCAGCGGTTGGCCGGTCGCTATCCGTTTGCCGCGGCCGCAGTCGATGCCTCGCTGGATGATTTTGAGGCCTTCTTTGGACCGAAGGGGCGCTTGCAGCAGTTTCAGGATCAGTACCTGACACTCTTCCTGAAAGACAACATCGAGGCTTTGCAGTCCGACCAATACGGCGAGTCGCTGATCCGCCCTGATGTGATCGCTCAGTTGCAAGCGGCAGAGCGCATCCGCGACACCTTCTTTGATCAGCGCGGCAACCTCAGTGTGCAATTCAGCATCGAGCCGCTTGGGCTCAGCGCCAACCAACGCACCAGTCTGCTGGACCTCGACGGTCAGCTGATTTCCTACACCCATGGCCCGAGCCAGATTACAGGTGTTGTCTGGCCCAATACGCTTGGCCAGCAGGTGCGCAGCAACCTGACGTTGCTTAGGCTCAATGGCAACAGCAGCCGCCTGGAGTACCGCGGCCCATGGTCGATGTTCCGCCTGCTCAGCCGAGGCGCGCTCAACGGTCGCACTGCTACCAGTGTCGACTTGAGCTTCACAACAGGGGAGGGGGTGATGCGCTACCGACTGAATTCCGAGAAGGCCTTCAACCCGATTACCCAGCAGCCGTTCAAGGGCTTCAAGCTGCCCCGCGGGTTATTACAACAGTCTTCGAATCTACTCCAGGCGAGCGTGTTGGAGGAAGGCAGCAGTAGCGCGTTTTAGAGCTGGGACAACCCGGCGAGTGACGCAGTCGGGGTCCATAACAATAAGAAAGAGAGCACTGATATGGATGTATCAATGGGCCTGTTGGCTGCGGTTTTCTGGGGCGTGACCGATTTTCTGGTGGGTATCAATGCGCGGCTGTTCGGTGTCAGGCGATCTGTTTTTTTCGGGCAGCTCATTGGCTTGATCGTGATGAGCCTGATGTTGCTGATGTCGAGTCGACACCTGATTCGCCTGATCGATGCGTCACTGTTAGCCATCATGCTTGGCCTGCTCGCAGCCGTTTGTGCAGTGGCAGGCGCTCTCGCGTTGGCAAATGCGTTCGCAATAGGCAAAACCGCCTTGGTCGCGCCGCTGGTCACAAGCTATGGAGTTGTCACTACTCTGATCGCATGGGTAGCGGGTGAGACGTTGACCAACTGGCAATTCACAGGTGTCTTTATTTGTGTCTGCGGGGTGCTCTTGGTAAGCCGCAGGCCAACCGCCCGCAATCACACTCCAGTGCGACAGGGGAGGGCATCCATCATCTATGCGCTTGCGGCTGCCCTCTGTTACGGCACGAGCTTATGGTTGCAAGGCACCTATGCACTTCCCGCACTCGGCCCAATCAATATGCTGTGGCTTATCTATATCATTGGCGTGGCCGTGCTGTGGCGAGAAGTGATCCCGATGTTGTCACGGCAGAGCGCTATTCAGCTCAAGGCCTATGGAACCCTCTGCGCCGCGAGCCTGTGTAATTTGAGCGGCTTTGCCGCCTTTTCCTTGGGCGCAATGAGCGGCTCAGTTTCGATCGTTACGGTAATCAGTACTCTGTCCGGCGGTATCGCATCCGTGCTCGGCTACATCTTTCACAGCGAGCGCCTCACAGCTCTGCAGGTCTCGGGCATTACCTTTGTGCTGATCGGCGCTGGCCTTATCCACCTGTATGGCTAAGAGGGTTGCTGGCCATGACAGCCGCGGCTGAACGGCGCCGCTGACCCGGCGCCGTTCCCCTTCACTTCACCGCCTTAGGCGCAAAGCGCAATATCAAACAAGCAATCACCGCCGACAGTAGCGAACCCAGCAAAATCCCGATCTTGGCTTTATCAATCAGCTCAGCCTGCCCGGGAAACGCCAGCTCGCCGATAAACAGGCTCATGGTGAAACCAATCCCACAGAGCATGGCCACCCCGTAAATCTGCAACCAGCTGGCCCCTTGCGGCTTCGAAGCCAGGCCAGTCTTGACCGCCAGCAACACCCCGGCAAACACCCCAACCTGCTTGCCCAGCAGCAGCCCAAGGGCAATCGCCAGCGGCAACGGCGCAAACACGTCGCTCCAGCTCAAATGGGTAAACGCCACGCCAGCATTGGCAAAGCCAAACGCGGGTACGATCAGGAAACCTACCCACGGCGCAATGGCATGCTCCAGCGTCAGCAGCGGGCTCTTGGCATCGCCGGCGGTGTAGGGGATCAGCAGTGCGCCGACCACGCCAGCGATGGTCGCGTGCACGCCGGACAGCAGGGTGAAGTACCACAGGGCGGCGACGCCGATCATGTATGGCCACAGGCTGACCACGCGCAGGCGGTTCAGGCCCAGCAGCAGGGCGACGATAGCGCCGGCGCCGGCGAGGGCGATGAGGTTGATCGAGGAGGTATAGAACAGCGCAATGATCGCTACTGCGCCCATGTCGTCGATGATCGCCACCGATACCAGCATCACTTTCAGCGACAGCGGTGCGTGCTTGCCGAGCAGCGCCAGGGCGCCGACGGCAAAGGCGATGTCGGTGGCGGCGGGGATTGCCCAGCCACCGGCCAGGCCGGGCTCTACAGCGGACACCTTGAGGTAGATCAGCGCTGGCACTGCCATGCCCATCAGCGCTGGCAGCGCTGGCAGCCGGCGTTGCTCCCAGGTGGCCAGGCGGCCGTCGACCATCTCGCGCTTGATCTCCAGGCCAACCATCAGGAAGAAGATCGCCATCAGGCCGTCGTTGATCCACAGGTGCACGGTCATCGGCCCGAGCTTGTCCGTGAAGGTGGGGCCGACGGGCAGGTGCAGCAGGTGTTGATAGGCCGCAGCCCATGGGCTGTTGGCGATGATGATGGCCACTACTGCGGCAAGCATCAGCACCACGCCGCCTGCGGCTTCGCTGGCGAGCAGGCGCTGCAGCAATGGGCGCCGCTGGGCGTTGTTCAGAGAAACGGTCATGCGAGGTCCTCGTTCATGGATTCGCCCTGGATGCTGCAGGCATTGGCCGAACGACGGCCACGGCAAAGCGCTGGCACCGAATGGGCCACTGCAACAATAGGCGAGAAGAAGGGAAGGGGATGCAGCGAGCACGTACCCGGCAAAAAACGCGGAAACGGCATACGCCAAAGGAATAGCAAGGCTGCGTGCAACATGGATGGACTCTCGGAAAACAAATGAATGTTCTCCGTATTCGGGATAGCTCCCGGGCGCACGCAGCACACGCCAGGCGGCGAATTATACAGAGTTGGCAGTCAAGGTGGGCGAGGGGTCTGCATCGAAATGTTGCAATGGGGAGCCGCGCTCGAGCATCAGCCCATTGCGGGCGTCTGCTCGAGCGCGGTCAGGCGTCAGCCGCCGATGGCCGCAGTCGACCCTTGCAGCTGCCAGCGGCTGCGCAGCGACTGCAGTGCATCATCAAGGATCGAGATGCCGCTCTGCTCGCGTGCGATGCGCTCCTGGCGGAAGCTGTCGTCCAGTACCGTCAGCAGGCTCTGGCTGCGGCTGCTCGAGCTTGGCGTGGTCACGTCATCGGTCAGGTCGCCATTCACATAAGTACGCACCCGCTCGCTCTGGCTGGCGGATTGCGAGGCGCTGGCTTCGACCAGGCGGCCTTTGTCGAAGGCCAGGCGCGTGCTGCTGCTGGCCTGGTCGTTGATCTCGTGATAGCGGTAGTTCTGCGATTCGCGGTCCAGCCCTAGCTGCATGTTGGTCAGCGGGTTGAGGCCCAGGTGGTAACCCGCTTTCAGTGCGCTCTGCTGATCTTGCTGCACCGAGCGGGTCAGCTGGCCGCCACCTGTAATGCTGGTCGATTGCGACGCGCGGTAATCGAAGCGGTCGGATTCTTCCAGGCGCATCGGGTTGCTCTGCTGCGAGGTCTGGCTGATCGAGGCATTGAAGTCGGCCAGGCCGCTGAGCAGGGCGCGGTCGCTGGCGCTCTGCAACGAGCCACGCTCGGTCACCGCCTGCTTGCCGTCATCGACGGCGTTGAGCTGGGTGAAGGCGTCCTTGAACAGGTTCATCAGGTTCTCATCGCCTTTACCGCGCTTTTGCGCGGCGTCGAACTGGCTCAGGTAATTGCTGATGGCGGCCTGGCGCTGGCTGCTACTGCCCAGTTTGGCAGCGTCCGGCGTGTCGAGGTTCATCTGTACGCGCCCGGAGGGGCCGTCCAGTGTCAGGTTGCGCGACTGCTCGTTGACGCTGAGGTCAAAGGTCTGTGGTTCGCCGTTGACGTCCAGCTTGGCGTTCAGTTGCAGGCCGCTGAACAGCGTCGTGTCAAACTTGACCAGGTTACCGAGCTGCAAGCGCGGCGGCACCTGGGTCAGGCCGTCGAGCGCCGATTGGAAGTCGTCGGCCATTGCCGCCAGGCCTTGGAGTTCTTCGTCGTTCAGTTCACCGCCAAGCACCTCGGCGCTCACGGCCAGGCCTTGTGCGCTGCTCGCCAGGGAGAGGTTGACGGTCGCTCCGGAGGCCGTGGTCAGGCTGAATGTCACCCCATTGGTGGGGTGCGAGCGCAGGTTGGCCAGCTGCAATTGCAGGGCAGCCTCATTGGGCTGCTCGCCGCTGGCGATGGTCATGATGGACTGCGAAACGGCCTTGCCGCCATTGCCTGCCAATTGCTCCAGCAGCGCGGCGCCGATGTTCTGGAAGCGGCCACCATTGGACGACGACTGGATGCTGTTCATCAGGGCAATGCTGAGCTTGTCCGATCCTTCCCGCTCCCAGACGTGGCGCACCTGCGGGCCAGCCAGAGTACCGTTGGCCAGCGTACCGTTGGCGGTGTAGGTCGGGTCGGGGGTAGCGTCCACCGCCTGGCCGAGGCTGACCGAAGTGCTTGGCGAGGTCAGGGGTTGGCTGGCTTGGGCAACCGCCTGCACTTGAACAGGAGGCGGAGCGTTGTAGATTGGGGTTAGGCGCTGCGCAGCAGTTATCGCATTCATGGTCGGCTTCCGTGCAGATCTAGGGTCTAACCCAAGGTATCGGCACGGTCAGGCAAAACCTTAGCGTTCATGCAGGTATTGGCGGGGCTGCGCCAGCCAGAAACAAATCAGCCCGCCAAAGGGCGGGCTGATTGCTCAAGCACAGACGATCAGCGGCGGCGGAACAGCGGCAGCGGTTCGTCGGTCGCGGCCTGGTAGGTCACCGAAAAATCTTTCAAGCCTTCCAGGGCATCGACGGGGTCTTTGTCAGCGCGAATGGCAAATGCATCGAAGCCACAGCGCGCCAGGTAGAACAGCTGGTCACGCAGGACATCGCCGATTGCGCGCAGCTCACCCTTGAACTGATAGCGATCACGCAGCAGGCGCGCATTGGAGTAGTTGCGCCCGTCGGTGAAGGCCGGGAAGTTCAGGGCGATTACCTGGAAATGCGCAACGTCGTCACCGATTTCTTCAGCTTCTTCGTCGCTGTCCAGCCATACGCCAAGGCCGCCATCGCGGGCCTTGAGCGCATGGGCGTGATCGCGCCAGAGTTGCAGCGGCACGATGTAGTCGTCGCAGTTGGTCAGTTCGTCGAACGAGGCATCCTTGGGCAGCAAGTGCCAGGTTTCGTCGACCAGCTGGTTGTTCTTAATGATTCGCTGCATAGACGCGCTCCTTGAAGGGGTCGATGCCAATACGTTGGTAGGTGTCGATGAAGCGCTCTTCTTCGGTACGTTGTTCAACGTAGACGTCGATCAGCTTCTCGATCACATCGGCCATCTGGTCCTGAGCGAACGATGGGCCGAGGATCTTGCCCAGGCTCGCGTCACGGGCGGCGTTGCCACCCAGCGAGACCTGGTAGAACTCCTCGCCCTTCTTGTCGACACCAAGGATGCCGATGTGGCCGACGTGGTGGTGACCGCAGGCGTTCATGCAACCAGAGATGTTCAGGTCCAGCTCACCGATGTCGAACAGGTAGTCGAGGTCGTCGAAGCGACGCTGAATCGACTCTGCAATCGGGATCGACTTGGCGTTCGCCAGCGAGCAGTAGTCACCACCCGGGCAGCAGATGATGTCGGTCAGCAGGCCGATGTTCGGCGTGGCGAAGCCGCTTTCGCGCAGCTCTTGCCAGAGCGTGTGCAGCTGACGCTGCTCGACATCGGCAAGGATGATGTTCTGCTCGTGCGAGGTCCGCAGGAAACCGAAGCTGTAGCGCTCGGCCAGATCGGCAACGGCGTCCAGCTGCTTGTCGGTGAGGTCGCCCGGGGCAACCCCGGTCGGCTTCAGCGACAGGGTCACGGCCACATAGCCTGGGCGCTTGTGCGCACGGGTGTTGCGCGAACGCCAGCGGGCGAAGCCTGGGAACTCCTGGTCGAGCTCGGCGTAGTCGACGTTGTCCAGCGCCTGGTAGGCCGGGTCGACGAAGTGGCGCGAAACGCGCTCGATCTCGGCTTCGGTCAGGGTCGTGTTGCCACCGCGCAGGTGGGCCATTTCGGCTTCGACCTTTTCCGCGAACACTTGCGGGGTCAGGGCCTTGACCAGGATCTTGATCCGCGCCTTGTACTTGTTGTCACGACGACCGTAACGGTTGTACACGCGCAGGATCGCGTCGAGGTAGCTGATCAGGTCCTGCCACGGCAGGAACTCGTTGATGAACGAGCCGACCACCGGGGTACGCCCCAGGCCGCCGCCGACCAACACGCGGAAGCCCAGTTCGCCGGCTTCGTTGTGCACCGGCTCCAGGCCGATATCGTGCACTTCGATGGCCGCGCGGTCGTCCTTCGAGCCGTTCACGGCAATCTTGAACTTGCGCGGCAGGTAGGCGAATTCGGGGTGGAAGGTGGTCCACTGACGGATGATCTCGCACCATGGGCGCGGATCGATCAGCTCGTCGGCGGCGACGCCGGCAAACTGGTCGGTGGTGGTGTTGCGCAGGCAGTTGCCGCTGGTCTGGATCGCGTGCATCTGCACGGTGGCCAGCTCGGCAAGGATGTCCGGGATGTCTTCCAGCGCCGGCCAGTTGTACTGG
>Ga0213828_1000205_pt1 | contig 62170 bp, 49 predicted proteins | sample MC6MC0897MG_FD_180664 | JGI IMG/M metagenome (GOLD analysis project Ga0213828, IMG submission 180664) | Enriched soil aggregate microbial communities from Iowa State University, Ames, United States - MC6-MC0897-MG | ecosystem: Environmental > Terrestrial > Soil > Unclassified | place: USA: Iowa...
TGGGTCGCGAACCGACCCCGGAAGAGCTGGGCGAACGCATGGAAATGCCTGAGGACAAGATCCGCAAGGTACTGAAGATCGCCAAAGAGCCGATCTCCATGGAAACCCCGATCGGTGACGACGAAGATTCGCATCTGGGGGACTTCATCGAGGACTCCACCATGCAGTCCCCGATCGACGTGGCCACGGTCGAAAGCCTCAAGGAAGCGACCCGTGACGTGCTCTCGGGCCTGACCGCACGCGAAGCCAAGGTGCTGCGCATGCGTTTCGGCATCGACATGAACACCGACCACACCCTCGAAGAAGTCGGCAAGCAGTTCGATGTGACCCGCGAGCGGATCCGTCAGATCGAAGCCAAGGCGTTGCGCAAGCTGCGCCACCCGACGCGAAGCGAGCATCTGCGCTCCTTCCTCGACGAGTAAAGACGAACCCCGGCCCAGGCCGGGGTTTTTCTTATGTGACGGAAGGTCGTTGCCACTGTCTACCCAGCGGGCGGAATGCCCGTCTACACTCGAATCAGACCCCCTGTTCGAGAGGCCGCTATGCCCATGATGCCGGCCTTCCTGTTGCTGCTCCTGCTCACCTGGAACACAACGGCCGGCGCCCTGACCCTGACCGACGAGGAACAAGCCTGGCTCAGCGCCCACCCGCAGCTGCGCCTGGGCGTCGATGCTTCATGGCCGCCGTTCGAATTCCGCGACCAGGAAGGTCGCTACCAGGGATTGGCCGCCGATTACATCGCCCTGATCCAGGAGCGCCTGGGGATCACCCTCAAGCCGATCGAGCCCAGCAGTTGGACCGAAGTCCTGGCACAGGCACGCAGCAACCGACTCGATCTGCTGCCCGGCATCATGTCCACACCGGAGCGGCAAGGCTATCTGGCCTTCACCCGCCCTTACCTGGACTTCCCTATCGTCATCCTCGCCCACTCCGGCGGCGCCCAACCGCGCAACCTCAAGGACCTTTACGGCCTGAAGATCGCCGTGGTGGAGAACTACGCCCCCCATGAGCTGCTGCGCACCCACCACCCGGACCTCAACCTGGTGGCCATGCCCAATGTCAGTTCCACCTTGCAGGCCTTGGCTACCGACGAGGTGGACGCCGTGGTCGGCGACCTCGCTTCGAGCATCTGGAGCCTGCGCCAGCTCAAGCTCGACGGCTTGTACGTAAGCGGTGAAACGCCGTACCGCTACCAGCTGGCCATGGCAGTGCCGCGGGAACAGAAGATGCTCGTCGGCATCCTCGACAAGGTCATGGCCGACATGAGCAGCAGCGAAGTCAGCCACATTCAGCAGCGCTGGGTGGGCAACGTCGTCGACCAGCGGACTTTCTGGCACGACGTGCTGCTCTACGGCCTGCCAGCCGTGATGGTGCTGATGGCCATCCTGGCAGTGGTGATCCGCATCAACCGCCGTCTGAGTTCGGAGATTTCCCGGCGCATCGCCCTGGAACAGGAACTGCGCAGCAGCGAGTATCATTACCGCGGCCTGGTCGAGAGCCTGTCAGCAGTGGCCTGGGAGGCCGATGCCAACGATTTCAGCTACAGCTATGTGTCGCCGCACGCCGAGGACCTGCTCGGCTACCCGACAGGAGAATGGCTCAAACCGGGCTTCTGGCGCAGCATCCTGCACCCGGAAGATGCCCTGTGGGCGCAGGCCTACTGCGACAGCGAAACAGCCGCCGGGCGCGACCACAGCCTCGACTACCGGGTGATCCGCGCCGACGGCCACACCCTATGGGTGCGCAACATCGTCAGCATGATCGAACATGGCCACAAGTCGCTGATGCGCGGATTGATGATCGACATCAGCGAAACCAAGCACACCGAAGATGCCCTGCGCCTGTCCGAGCAGAAGTTCGCTTCGGTGTTCCAGCAGTGCCCGGACATCCTGATCATCGCCCGGCACAGCGACGGCTGCCTGCTGGAGGTAAACGAAGCCTTCGAGGAACTGATCGGCCTGAGCCCGGCGCAAGTGATCGGCCGCACCGCCACCGAGCTCGGGCTGTGGGGCGTGGCCGGTACCGGCCCGGCCCTGCTCGAGCGCCTGCATCGCGGCGGCATCCGCAACCTGGAGATGACCTTTCGCCGCAACAACGGCGAGTTGTTCACCGGTCTGACCTCGGCCGAGACTTTCGACCTCGACGGCATGCCGGCACTGGTTGTGGCGATCCGCGATATCAGCCAGCTGAAGGAAACCCAGCAGCAACTGCAGACCTCCGAGGAGAAGTTCGCCAAGGCCTTCCACGCCTCACCCGATGGCCTGTTGCTGTCACGCCAGAGCGACGGCCTGCTGCTGGAGGTCAACGAAGGCTTCTGCCGCCTCACCGGCTACGACATCAGCCCAACGGTCGACCAGACCTCGCTGGACCTGGGTATCTGGGTCGACCTCAACGAGCGCCAACGCCTGGTCGATCAACTGCAGCGTGACGGTTTCGTGCGCGATTTCAGCTGCCATATCCGCCGCAGCGACGGGCAGATCCGCCTCTGTGAACTGTCCGCCCGGCCACTGCCGATCGGCGGCGTCGACTGTATGCTGACCATCGCCCGCGATATCACCGAACGCCACCTGATGCAGGAGAAGCTGCAACTGGCCGCCACGGTGTTCGAGAACACCGCCGAGGGCGTGCTGATAACCGACACCGACCAGCGCATCAGCGCGGTCAACCGCGCGTTCAGCGAAATCACCGGCTACAGCGAGATCGAAGCCCTCGGCCAGACTCCGCGACTGCTCGCCTCCGGCCAGCACGACAGCGCCTTCTACGTCGCCATGTGGCACCAGTTGACCGCGGAAGGCCACTGGCAGGGCGAGATCTACAACAAACGCAAGAACGGCGAACTCTACCCCGGCTGGCTGACCATCAGCGCCGTGCGCAACCACGAACGCGAGATCACCCACTTCGTCGCCGTTTTCGCCGACATTTCCAGTATCAAGCACGCCCAGGCCAAGCTCGACTACCAAGCCCACCACGACCCGTTGACCGGCCTGCCCAATCGCGCCCTGTTCGAAAGCCGCCTGCAGGCCGCGCTCAGCTGCGCCCAGGTATCCAACCGCCAGGGCGCGGTGCTGTTCCTCGACCTCGACCGCTTCAAGCACATCAACGACAGCCTCGGCCACCCAGTGGGCGACCTGTTGCTCAAGGGCATCGCCCAGCGCCTCAAGGAGCAGGTGCGTGATGTCGACACCGTGGCCCGCCTGGGCGGCGACGAGTTCATCATCCTTTTGCCCGGATTGCACAAGCCCAGCGATGCCAGCGCCATCGCCAACAAGCTGCTGGCCGGCTTCCACGCACCCTTCCAGGCCGGCGAGCACGAGTTCTTCACCAGCGCCAGCATCGGTATCAGCCTTTACCCACAAGACGGCACCGATGTCGCCAACCTGATCCGCAACGCCGACGCCGCCATGTACCGCTCCAAGGCCAAGGGCCGCAACCGGGTAGAGGCCTACACCCGCGAACTGACCACCCAGGCCAGCGAGCGCATCGCCCTGGAACACGAACTGCGCCGCGCCATCGAGCGCAATGAGCTGAGCCTGTGCTACCAGCCCAAGTTCAGCCTAAAGACCCAGAGCCTGGTGGGCGCCGAGGCGCTGATCCGCTGGAGCCACCCGACTTTCGGCGACGTGCCGCCCGAGCAGTTCATTCACCTGGCCGAGGAGAACGGCACCATTCTCCAGCTTGGCGACTGGGTACTGGAGCAGGCCTGCCGGCAGATGCACAGCTGGAAGAAGACCTACCACGCCTTCGGCCCGCTCTCGATCAACCTCGCCGGCGCCCAGCTGCGCCAGCCCAACCTGGCCCGGCGCATCGAGCAACTGCTGCGCAGCTACCAGCTCAAGGCGGGCGACCTGCAACTGGAGATCACCGAAAACTTCATCATGAGCCAGGCCGAGGAGGCGCTGAGCGTGCTGCACCAGCTCAAGCAACTGGGCGTGCAGTTGGCCATCGACGACTTCGGCACCGGCTACTCCTCGCTCAGCTACCTCAAGCGCCTGCCGCTGGACATCCTCAAGATCGACCAGTCGTTCATTCGGGGCCTGCCCGACGACCCCCACGACGCCGCCATCGCCCGCGCCATCATCGCCCTGGGCCGCAGCATGCAACTGACGATCATTGCCGAAGGCGTGGAGAACCAGGCGCAGCAGCGCTTCCTAGCCGCCGAAGGTTGCGAGCAGATCCAGGGCTACATCGTCAGCCTGCCCCTGCCCCCGGACGAATTCGCGGCGACCTTTCTTCGCATAGCACAAACGGATCTTTCGGATGGCACGCTATCTAAACCCTCGTTATAATCCTGCCCACTTGCTGAGGGCCTATAGCTCAGTTGGTTAGAGCAGAGGACTCATAATCCTTTGGTCCACGGTTCGAGTCCGTGTGGGCCCACCATCTTCGAAGCCGCGCATTGCGCGGCTTTTGCGTTTTTGGCGGGATCGCTCAGATACGGAATGCTCATTTGCAATTCGTAAATCCGAGTGCGAGCCGGGTCCTTTCCTCATCCGTTTTTGTGGGGCCGGCATCACCTACGCCGCCCGGCCTGACTTTTGCTCGACGACTATTCGCACACAATCTACTCGTCAGCCGGCTCGAAGCGCTCGCCACGAAACACCCGACGTGGATTGCCACGCTCGATGCGGTGATGGAACAACCGCCGCTCCGCGCGCAGTTCGCTGTCGACCTGCTCTGCCTGTTGCGCCAGGCGTTGACCGATGAGCAGCAGCGCCAAGCGCTTGTTGGCGTGCTGGCTACGCTCGCTCTGTACCTTGACGCTGACGCCGCTGGCCAGGTGCGTGGCGCGCACTGCCGAGTCGGTGGTGTTGACATGCTGACCACCCGGCCCGGACGAACGCAAGGTCTCGAAGTGGATCTCGCTCGCCAATTCCGGTGCCGGTGGCGCAAACCGTGCGCCCCCAAAAAACCAGTTCTTGCGCGCATGCGCCGGCCGGTACGGACTGCTGCACGTCCATTGCAGCGAGCCCGTCCAGTGATCCGCCAGGCGCTCGGCCTGCTCGCCATCCAGTGCCAGCAACACCGAGCGCAAGGTGCCGCGCCGCGGCCCCGGCTCTTGTTCGAGTATCCGTACCGCCACGGCCTGGGCATCCGCTTCGGCCTGCAGCCTGAGCAATGCCTTGGCCACTGCCAGGGCACATTCTTCCGGCCCCTGAGCCGCCGAGAGTTGCAGTAGGATCATCAGCAGCACCCTCCGCGCGTCTTGTAGGTGAGCACCGGTTTCAGTCGTGCCAGCACGCGAACCAACCCCGCTTCACGCAAGGCACCCACCACCGAGTCGATAGCCTTGTAGGCCTCCGGCGCTTCCTCGTAGATCAGCGCCCGGTCGGCGCAGATCACGCGGCTGCCTAGTGCCGTACGACTCAGTTGCTCGACGCTGTAGCGCGAGGCGAGGCGCTCCTTGCACTCGCTGCGCATCCATTTGCGTCCGGCGCCATGGGCCAGGGACAACAGGCTGCGCTCGTCGGCGATCGGCTGTACCAAGTAGCTGTAGTCGCCGCGCGAACCAGGGATCACCACTGCCCCCTGATCCGAAGGTGTGGCGCCTTTGCGATGCAGCCAACCATCGAGCCCGTCGACCTGCGCTGGCGACACCAGGTTGTGGTTGATGTCGAGCAGTACATCGCCATCGGCACGCAAGCGGTCGAGCATGCGCCGGGCAATCAACTGACGGTTGGCTTCGGCAAAACGCAGCGCGCCGTCGTGCCGGCCCAGGTAATGAGTGCTGGCCTCGCTGCCCGCCTCCAGTCCGTGATGACCGAACAGGTCGACCTGCTCACGCAAGATCGCCTCGCCCAAACCACGCGAGCCGCTGTGCACCAGCAACAGCAGGTGTTTGCGCTCGATGCCCAAGGCTGTCAGGGCCGCATCGTCGTAGTTTTCATCGAGTTGCTGCAGCTCGGCGAAGTGGTTACCACCACCAATGGTGCCTAGAGAACGCTCGTGCCCCGTGGCAGGCAAACCGAAGCTGGCGACGGCCTCCTGCCACGTCTCGTCAAGCGGCAGGTCGAGGTTGCCAAGGCGTTTCTCCAGCTTGTCCAGATGCAGCTTGGCGGTCGGGATGTCCGTGCGCCACAGCGCCATGCCACAGCCGATGTCATTGCCGACCAGCGCCGGGTACAAACGCCCCACGGAAAAGAATGCCGCGCCGACCGGATAGCCACGCCCCGGGTGCAGGTCCGGCATGCCGGCCACTCGATGCATGCCCCTTAGGCGAGCGGTGGTTTCGAGTTGTTGGATCGCTTTTCCTTCGATCCAGGTGTCGTCCGCGGCGACCAATACGGCGCCGTCGGACAAATTGCGAATGCAAGTGCCCATAGTCCAATCCTGATGGGTTGAAACGAAAAGATGTTCGGATTGGCAGGCCAGAGGCCGGGCGTTGCGGTACCGCTAACGAGTAGCGGCGAATGCGATCAAGCCAGGCGCGACCTGCAAAGGGTGATCAACTGTTGCATGATGTACCTCCTTTGCTGTCGGGTGAGAGAAGGCGGGCATCTTAGGTGTGCAATTGCCACCTTGCAACAACCTTGATCACATTTTTACCAGGAGAACAACGTCATGGCCGAAAAACCTGACCGCTCCGCGGTACAAAAAACAATACACTGGCGCTACAGTGCCCAGCTTCCCCTGGATTTGTAGCTCGGGTCGCTCTGACCAGCGGCAAAGTGCCTTTAGCACACCCGTTCTATTTCGCCATCACTGCCGCGTTTCTAGAATTCCTCCATCGCTTCGGCACCGGGTCGGAGCCCAGTGATCGAGGGAACGTCACATGAACATCCAAGGAACGCTTGGGACCCTGCTCGTTGTACCGATGCTGGCCACGCTCGCAGGTTGCGTGGCACCGGGCTCCTACAACCAGGGCCAGCAGCCCAGTCAGATGGCTGGCGGCAACGCCCCCTGCACGCCCAGTGCGACCGACAACCTGATCTCCACCGGCCGCAGCCTGCTCAGCATCGCCAACTCCGTGCTCGAAACCAAGAACAGCATGAATGGCACTTCAGCCACCTATGACCAACGCATGCAGCTTGCAGAGAACGCGCAGAAGGTCAACAAAGGCAACCAGATGCTCGACAATGTCGAGAGCATGACTGCTGGCCTGAAGTCGCCTTGCACCACGGCGCAGACCAGCGCGTCACGTTGATCAAATCCGATCAGGGCTGCGCAGCAGCCCCGGTCGTAAACGTCTCTCGGCGATTCAAACCGACGCCAGCACCTTGCAGCCACGCCGCGAAATCTCGATCCTTGTGTAACTTGCCTCACCCAGCCCGCTGATCCGGTCAAGGCAGGCGGCAGGGTCCTGCAGCGGCAGCTCCAGCAACTGCCGGGTATCGCGCTCCCACCAGCGCGATGCGAGCAGACGCTCGATCATCGCTTCCGGGTATCGATAACGCACGACCTTGGCTGGAAAGCCCGCCACCACGGCATAGGGCGGCACGTCCCGAGTCACCAGGGCGCGAGTGGCGACAATCGCGCCCGTGCCCACTTCGACGCCCTCCATGATCATCGCACCTTCGCCGATCCACACGTCATGGCCAATGCGCGCCGGCGTGCTCGGCGGCTCGTACTGCCACTGGGTGCCGGTGAACTGGAAAGGGTGGGAGCTCAACCAGTCGGTGGGATGAGCGTATTTTTCCTGGCCAATGACCACCGCGCTGCCAATGGAGCAGTAACGCCCGATCGACTCGACCACCTGCAGCGAGCCGCCGCTGCGGATATAGGTATGAGCCCCGATCGAGACATCCAGGGTGGCGGCGCTGACCGTCACATCGCCAATGCGCACTTCAGCCTCGAGCGCCAGCTTCGCCCGCTTGCCGAACTTGGAAATGCCCGTACTCACCTTGCAACCGTGTTGGCGAATCCATCGCCGCCAGTACCAGTCCTTGAACTTCATGGGTCAATCACTCCTGCCATGGTCCAGGCTGCCGAGCGGCAGCGGCCCGCTATCGTACCGCCTTGCCAACGTAATGCCAGCCCTGGGCGCCTTGCGCGAATCGGTCGCGCTTGCATAGGCTAGCAGCTCGACAAAAGAGACCTACCATGCCGGCCACCTCCTCCATCACCCTCGACGCCATCGATCGCCAGTTGATCTCCCTGTTGCAGATCACCGCCCGCGAAAGCGTCGCCACGCTCGCCCGCCAACTGGGGATCGCCCGTACCACGGTGAACTCGCGCCTCGAACGCCTGGAGCGCAACAAGGTGATCACCGGCTATGGCGTGCGCCTGGGGCAGCGCCTGATCGGCGGCGGCCTGCAGGCGTACGTGGGGATCAAGGCTCAGCCGCGCTCGGGCAAGGACATCGTGCGCCACCTGAGCGCCATGGGGCAGGTCCAGCAGTTATGCGCGGTCAGTGGCGAATTCGACTATGTGGCCTGGCTGCTCAGCGACTCACCGGAGCAGCTGGACCAGTTGCTAGACCTGATCGGCAGCCTCGACGGGGTGGAGAAGACCACCACGTCGATCATCCTCAGCAGCAAGGTGGACCGCGGGCAGCCAGGCTGAGGCCCTCAGGCCTCCATCGCGTCGAGCAGCCCTTCTAGCAGCGCCCGTACCGTTTCCGCCGAATGCAGGGTCGACCAGATCATCGCCCGCCCCGCCTCGGGGGCATGGTGCTGGGCGAGGGATGCATCTCGCCTCAGGACTTGGAAACCCGCCAAGTGAAACAACTTGAAAGTAATGCTCTATACGTAAATCACGTATAGAAGTGGCATTATGGTGCACCTGAAAAGCAGGAGCCACCAATGCCACGCAACATCTTCACTGAACTCACCGAAGGTTTCGACGCCCTTGCCGATGAGCGCGCCGGCAAACTGACCTTGCGTTCCCACAAGGTAGCCTTCGAGGAACTGGCCCCGCTGGCCCCCAATGAACTGACCGAGCTGCGCCAGCGCCTGAACATGTCCCGGGCGGTGTTTGCCGCGTACCTGCGCACCAACGCCCGCACCCTGGAGAGCTGGGAGCAAGGCCGCTCCAAGCCCAACGCCCAGGCCGTGGCGCTGATCCGGCTGGTGCAGAAGTACCCTGAAACCGTCGAGCACCTGGCATCATTGAGCTGATTCGTCATTTTTTAATAAACATCAATCATCAAGACGAAACAAATCACATAACGACGTCAATTTTCACCTTAATAACGAACATCCCACTTCATAAAATGGCCACCAGGCATTCTCTATACTCAGGCTCCGCCCCCTGCGCAGCCCCTGGCAAGGTCATTACATGAACAAGAAAAACCGCCACCCCGCCGACGGCAAGAAACCCATCACCATCTTCGGCCCGGACTTCCCCTTCGCCTTCGACGACTGGCTGGAGCACCCGGCCGGCCTGGGCAGCATTCCCGAGGCGCGCCATGGCGAAGAGGTGGCGATCGTCGGTGGCGGTATTGCCGGGCTGGTGGCGGCCTACGAGTTGATGAAACTGGGCCTCAAGCCCGTGGTGTACGAAGCTTCCAAGCTGGGTGGCAGGCTGCGTTCGCAGGTGTTCAACGGTACCGACGGCATCGTCGCCGAACTGGGCGGCATGCGTTTCCCGGTGTCGTCCACCGCCTTCTACCACTACGTCGACAAGCTGGGCCTGGAGACCAAGCCCTTCCCCAACCCGCTAACGCCGGCCTCAGGGAGTACGGTGATCGACCTGGAAGGCCAGACCTACTACGCCGAGAAGTACGCCGACCTGCCGCAGCTGTTCCACGAAGTGGCCGACGCCTGGGCCGACGCCCTGGAGAGCGGCGCGCAGTTCGCCGACATTCAGCAGGCCATTCGCGACCGCGACGTACCGCGCCTAAAAGACCTGTGGAACAAGCTGGTGCCGCTGTGGGACGACCGCACTTTCTATGACTTCGTCGCCACCTCGCGCTCGTTCGCCAAGCTGAGCTTCCAGCACCGCGAGGTGTTCGGCCAGGTGGGCTTCGGCACCGGCGGCTGGGACTCGGACTTCCCCAACTCGATGCTGGAAATCTTCCGCGTGGTGATGACCAACTGCGACGACCACCAGCACCTGGTGGTCGGCGGCGTCGAGCAGGTGCCACAAGGCATCTGGCGCCATGTACCGGAACGCTGCGCCCACTGGCCGGCGGGCACCAGCCTCAGTACGCTGCATGGCGGCGCGCCGCGCACCGGGGTCAAGCGCATCGCCCGCGCCAGCGATGGGCGCCTGGCGGTCACCGACAACTACGGTGACGTGCGCCACTACGCTGCTGTGCTCACCACCTGCCAGAGCTGGCTGCTGACCACCCAGATCGACTGCGAAGAGTCGCTGTTCTCGCAGAAAATGTGGATGGCCCTGGACCGCACCCGCTACATGCAGTCGTCGAAGACCTTCGTCATGGTCGATCGCCCGTTCTGGAAGGACAAGGACCCGCAGACCGGTCGCGACCTGATGAGCATGACCCTCACCGACCGCCTGACCCGCGGCACCTACCTGTTTGACAACGGCGACGACAAGCCGGGGGTGATCTGCCTGTCCTACGCCTGGATGAGCGACGCCCTGAAGATGCTGCCGCACCCGACCGAAAAGCGCGTGCAACTGGCTCTCGACGCGCTGAAGAAGATCTACCCCAAGACCGATATCGCCGGGCATATCATCGGCGATCCGATCACCATCTCGTGGGAGGCCGACCCGCACTTCCTCGGTGCCTTCAAGGGCGCGCTGCCGGGCCACTACCGCTACAACCAGCGCATGTACGCGCACTTCATGCAGGCCGACATGCCCGCCGAGCAGCGCGGCATCTTCATCGCCGGTGACGACGTATCGTGGACCCCGGCCTGGGTGGAAGGTGCGGTGCAGACCTCGCTCAATGCCGTGTGGGGTATCATCAACCACTTCGGTGGCCAGACCCACCCGGACAACCCCGGCCCGGGCGATGTGTTCCACGAGATCGGTCCGATCGCCCTGGCCGACTGAGCGAAGGAGTAGCGCCATGCGCATCGCCCTGTATCAGGGCACGCCACAGCCATTGGACGTGCCCGGCAACCTCGAGCGCCTGCAGCACCAGGCCCAGCTGGCCGCCGCCCGCGGCGCCCGGTTGCTGGTGTGCCCGGAGATGTTCCTCAGCGGCTACAACATCGGCCTGGACCAGGTGGAACGCCTGGCCGAGGCCGAGGACGGCCCCTCGGCGATGAGCGTCGTCGAGATTGCCCAGGCGCACCGCATCGCCATCGTCTATGGCTACCCCGAGCGGGCCGAGGACGGGGCGATCTACAACAGCGTGCAACTGATCGACGCCCATGGCCGCAGCCTGTGCAACTACCGCAAGACCCACCTGTTCGGTGAGCTGGACCGCTCGATGTTCAGCCCGGGCGCCGATCACTTCCCGGTGGTCGAGCTGGACGGCTGGAAGGTCGGTCTGCTGATCTGCTACGACATCGAGTTCCCGGAGAACGCCCGGCGCCTGGCGCTGAAAGGCGCCGAGCTGATCCTGGTGCCGACGGCAAACATGGCGCCCTACGACTTCGTCTGCCAGGTGACCGTGCGCTCGCGGGCGCAGGAGAACCAGTGCTACCTGGTATACGCCAACTACCGCGGCAGCGAGGGCGAGATCCAGTATTGCGGGCAGAGCAGCATCATCGGGCCGGACGGCGATGTACTGGCGATGGCCGACCACGAGGAAGGACTGTTGCTGGCAGATCTGCAACGCGAGCGGGTACTGAAAGGGCGGGAAGCGTTTCCCTACTTGGCGGACCTGCGTCGGGACCTGCATTGACAGCCGCAGGGCCATAACAGACAACCCCGGCATTGCGCGCTAGCATGGCGTCATGTCCGACACCATTCGTCACCTCACCCTCGCCAACGGCCTGCACCTGACCCTGCGCCACGCGCCACGCCTCAAGCGCGCGGCCGCAGCGCTGCGGGTGCATGCCGGCAGCCACGACGCACCAGCGCGCTGGCCGGGCCTGGCGCACTTTCTCGAACACCTGTTCTTCCTCGGTAATACGCGTTTTCCGTTGGACGACGGCCTGATGCGCTACGTCCAAAGCCTGGGTGGCCAGGTCAACGCCAGCACCCGCGAGCGCACCACCGACTTCTTCTTCGAAGTGCCGCCCACAGCGCTGGCCGGCGGGCTGGAGCGCCTGTGCCAGATGCTCGCCGAACCGGACTTCGCCCTCGAGCGTCAACGCCGCGAACGCGAGGTGATCCATGCCGAGTTCATCGCCTGGGCGCGCAATCCCGAGGCCCAACGCCAGTTCACCCTGTTGCAATCGGTGTCGGCGCGCCATCCGCTGAGCGCTTTCCATGCCGGCAACCGCTATAGCTTGCCGCTGGAAAGCCCCGCCTTCCAACAAGGGCTGAGGCAGTTCCATCAACGCCACTACCAGGGCGGGCAGCTCACCCTGAGCCTGGTCGGCCCGCAACCGCTGGATGAGCTGGCACAACTGGGCAGACGATACGGCGAGCTGTTCACCCAGGGCGCCGGCACCGTCCGGGGCCGACCGCCCGCCTTGCTCGAAGCGCCTTTGCGCCAGCCAACCGCATGGGGTGCCCGTCATGACTGGCTGTTCGCCCATGACAGCGTGCCGGAAGGCGCGGAACAGGCGCTTGAATTGTTACTGGCCCAGCTCACCGACAGCCGGCCTGGCGGTTGGCTGGATGCCTTGCGCAAGCGCGGCTGGCTGCAGGACTGCAAGGCGCAACAACTTTACGCCCATGCCGGGCAGCTGCTCTGGCATGTTCAGTTGCAGCTGGCGGACGAAGCCTGCCTGGCCGAGACCTGGGCGCTGCTGCATGGCTGGCTGGGTTTTCTACGGCAGCAGGATCCTGGGCAGCTGAACCTGCGCTTCACGCAACTGCAGCAACGCCGGGAGCAAGCTGGTAGCGCGCTCGAACTGGCCCAGCGCGACAGCGCCGGGCGGCCGTTCAGCGGCCTGTCGGCCCAAGGCCTGGCCGCCTTCGATGCACTGCTGGCCGACCTGCCATCCACGGCGGCAGGAGACTGGCAGCTCCCTCCCGAAGAAGTACTGCTGGCAGACGCACTGCCCATGATCGGCAGCGTATTGCCAGCCGCGCTCGGTATCGGCGACTGCCTGCCGCCAGCACGCCAGTTCGCGGCGCTGGATCTGCGCTGGCAGGTTTCGTCGCCTCTGCGCCAACGCCTGTGGCCCGTTCTCGAGCACAGCCTTCGACCGTTGCGCGAGCGTGCCACGCAGGCGGCATTGCGACTGGGCTTCGAGGCCTGCGGCGAGTACTGGCAGTTGCGCCTGGCGGGGCATCCCCTGGCCGTGATCAACGCCACGCAGGAGGCGCTTGCGTTGCTGCGTTCGCCTGCCAGGGAGCATTGGCACGCGCCAGCGGCAGCCGAAGCACCCTTGATACCGATCCGCACCCTGCTCAAGGCACTGCCAGACACTTTGCTGATGGGCGCAATACAACCACTGCATGCCTGCACGCCGGACCAGCCGCAGCTCGATTCACTCTGGCGACAGGCCCGGTGGCAGGGATTGGCGCAAGGATTCGACGCGGCGCAACAGGGGGCGCTGGGAACGGTACTGCAAAGCCTCATGGGCCAACCTGCCGAGCCTTCAGCGCCACGTCCGATCCACGAGCGCTACTGGCGGCAGATCCCGACTACGGGCAGCGAGCCCGCACTGTTGCTGTTCTGCCCATTGCCCGCGCGCCTGCACCCTGCCGGCCGCCTGCTCGCCCAGCTGTTGCAGGGCCCGGTCTATCAACGCCTGCGCGTCGAGCTACAACTGGGTTATGCGGTGTTCAGCGCCTTTCGTCAGATCGAAGGCTACGGCGGGCTCCTGTTCGGCGTGCAATCGCCGCACGCCAGCCACGCGCAGATCCTTGGCCACCTGCTGGAACTGCTGGGTCAAGGCGTCGCGCTGGACGCCGCTGCCCGTGCGCAGTTGGCAGACCAGTTCGACGAAACGGCGATGAGCAATGCCGATGTCGTGCAATGGGCCTGGCAGGCACATATGGCGACACATAATCCGGACCTTTCGCGCATGCAGCAGTCTATTCTCAACGTCGAACAAGCTCAGTTGGACGACTTGCTGCAACAACTCATCGACGCCACGCACGGTTGGCTGTGCCTGGCCAATGCCGCCGCCCCAGACGCAAAATGGCGATAACGCTTGGGAGGATTGTTACCATTTGGGCAAGGGCACATTTCGAATAATTAACCTTTCGGTACAATTTTTTCTTGTAAGATAGCGCAATCTCGGTCAATGGAACCTCTCGTGCCTGAGAGAACCCAATAATGAACCGACCACCTCAAACCCCATCCGGAAGGAGCAAACCCATGTGGACCAAACCTGCATACACTGACCTGCGTATCGGCTTCGAAGTGACCATGTACTTCGCCAACCGCTAAGCGGCAGTGCGTTACGACGCCTCGGCCCGCCGGGGCGTTGTCGTTTTTCGGATCAGCGTTTACGAGGGCGCGCATGTACATCCAGATTCTCGGTTCCGCCGCCGGTGGCGGCTTCCCCCAGTGGAACTGCAACTGCGTCAACTGCAAGGGCTACCGCGACGGCACCCTGCGCGCCACGGCGCGTACCCAGTCGTCCATCGCCCTGTCCGACGACGGCGAGCATTGGATCCTGTGCAATGCCTCACCGGACATCCGCGCCCAGCTCCAGGCTTTCGCGCCAATGCAGCCGGCCCGGGCCCTGCGGGACACCGGTATCAGTGCCATCGTCCTGCTCGACAGCCAGATCGACCACACCACCGGCCTGCTCAGCCTGCGCGAAGGCTGCCCGCACCAGGTGTGGTGCACCGACATGGTCCACCAGGACCTGAGCACCGGCTTCCCGCTGTTCAACATGCTCAGCCACTGGAACGGCGGGCTGGTGTGGAACCGCATCGAGCTCGCTGGCAGCTTCGTCATCGACGCGTGCCCGAACCTGCGCTTCACTCCCTTCCCGCTGCGCAGCGCCGCGCCGCCCTACTCGCCGCACCGTTTCGACCCGCACCCCGGCGACAACCTCGGGCTGCTGGTGGAGGACACCCGCACCGGCGGCAAGCTGTTCTACGCGCCGGGCCTGGGCCAGGTCGACGCCAAGCTGCTGGAGATGATGCACGGCGCCGATTGCCTGCTGGTCGACGGTACCCTGTGGGAGGATGATGAGATGCAGCGCCGCGGCGTCGGCACCCGCACCGGCCGCGAGATGGGCCACCTGGCGCAGAATGGCGCGGGCGGTATGCTCGAGGTGCTGGACGGCTTCCCACGTCAGCGCAAGGTGCTTATCCACATCAACAACACCAACCCGATCCTCGACGAAGACTCGCCGGAGCGTGCCGAAGTACAGCGCCGCGGCGTGGAAGTCGCCTTCGATGGCATGAGTATCGAGTTGTAAGGAGGCCCTGTGAGCGACGCAACGCCGATGTCCCCTGCCGAGTTCGAGCAGGCCCTGCGCGCCAAGGGCGCCTATTACCACATCCATCACCCCTACCACGTGGCGATGTATGAAGGCCGCGCCAGCCGCGAGCAGATCCAGGGCTGGGTGGCCAACCGCTTCTACTACCAGGTGAACATTCCGATGAAGGATGCGGCGATCCTGGCCAACTGCCCGGACCGCGAAATCCGCCGCGAGTGGATCCAGCGCCTGCTCGACCACGACGGCGCACCCGGCGAGGACGGCGGCATCGAGGCCTGGTTGCGCCTGGGCCAGGCCGTGGGCCTGGACCCGGACCAATTATGCAGCCAGGAGTTGGTGCTGCCCGGGGTGCGTTTTGCCGTGGACGCCTACGTCAACTTCGCCCGCCGCGCCAGCTGGCAGGAGGCCGCCAGCAGCTCGCTGACCGAACTGTTCGCCCCGCAGATCCACCAGTCGCGCCTGGACAGCTGGCCGCAGCACTATCCGTGGATCGACCCGGCCGGCTATGAATACTTCCGTACCCGCCTGGGCCAGGCCCGGCGTGATGTGGAACACGGCCTGGCGATCACCCTGCAGCACTACACCACCCGCGAAGGGCAGGAGCGCATGCTGGAGATCCTGCAATTCAAGCTGGATATCCTGTGGAGCATGCTCGACGCCATGAGCATGGCCTATGAACTGAACCGCCCGCCGTACCACAGCGTCACCGCCGAGCGGGTCTGGCACAAGGGGATCGCCCTATGAGTTTCGACCGTCAACAGGTGCCCGCCTGGCGCCCTGGCTATCGCTTCCAGTACGAGCCCGCGCAAAAGGGCCATGTGCTGCTGTACCCCGAGGGGATGATCAAGCTCAACGACAGCGCCGGCCTGATCGGCGGGCTGATCGATGGCCAGCGCAGCGTCGCCGCGATCATCGGCGAGCTGCAACAGCAATTCCCCGATGTGCCCGAAGTCGCCGACGACATCGAGCAATTCATGGAGGTGGCCCGTGCCGAACACTGGATCACCCTCGCCTGAGGTGCCGGTCGGCCTGCCCTTGTGGCTGCTGGCCGAGCTCACCTACCGCTGCCCTTTGCAGTGCCCGTACTGCTCCAACCCACTGGATTTCGCCGAGCAGGGCAAGGAGCTGAGCACCGAGCAGTGGTTCAAGGTAATGGCCGAAGCCCGCGAGATGGGCGCCGCACAGATTGGTTTTTCCGGCGGCGAGCCGCTGGTGCGCCAGGACCTTGCCGAACTGATCGCTGAAGCTCGGCGCCTGGGCTACTACACCAACCTGATCACCTCCGGCATCGGCCTGACCGAACAGAAGATCGCCGCCTTCAAACAGGCCGGGCTGGACCATATCCAGATCAGTTTCCAGGCCAGCGACGAGCAGGTAAACAACCTCCTGGCCGGCTCGAAAAAGGCCTTCGCGCAGAAGCTGGAGATGGCCCGGGCGGTGAAGGCCCACGGCTACCCGATGGTGCTCAACTTCGTCACCCATCGGCACAACATCGACCGGATCGACCGCATCATCGAGCTGTGCATCGCCCTTGAGGCCGACTTCGTGGAGCTGGCCACCTGCCAGTTCTACGGCTGGGCGCACCTCAATCGCCTTGGCCTGCTACCGACCCGCGCCCAGCTGGAACGGGCCGAACGCATCACCAATGAGTACCGCGACAAGCTCAAGGCCGAAGGCAGCCCGTGCAAGCTGATCTTCGTCACCCCCGACTACTACGAAGAGCGCCCCAAGGCCTGCATGAATGGCTGGGGCAGCCTGTTCCTGACCATCACCCCGGACGGCACCGCCCTGCCCTGCCATGGCGCGCGCCAGCTGCCGGTGCAGTTCCCCAATGTGCGCGACCATGACCTGCGCCACATCTGGTACGACTCGTTCGGTTTCAACCGCTTCCGGGGCTATGACTGGATGCCCGAGCCGTGCCGCTCGTGCGACGAAAAGGAAAAGGACTTCGGCGGCTGCCGCTGCCAGGCCTTCATGCTCACCGGCGATGCCAGCAAGGCCGACCCGGTGTGCGCCAAGTCACCGGACCACGGCATCATCCTCAAGGCCCGCGAGGAAGCCGAGCACGCCACGTTGGAGATTGAACAGATGACCTTCCGCAACGAGCGCAACTCCCATGTCATTGCCCGCGGCTGAGTTCAGCGCCACCCAGGCGGTAGCCGCCGGGACCGATTTCGCCGAGCTGAAGGTCGGCGAACAGGGTGTGTTCTGGAACGAGTTCCGGCCCGCCGATGGCGCCTGCCGCATCTGGCATTGGCTCGACCACCAGGCTCGCTGCCTGACCCCCGACGGCTACAGTGTGCGCAGCCGGGTCTATGAATACGGTGGCGGCAGCTTTTGCCTCGGTGGCGACGGGCTGGTGTTCGTCAACGAACAGGACCAGCAAGTCTACACCCAGGGTTTCGACGGCAGCCCCCCGCGTCCGCTCAGCCACGCCGGCAATTGTCGCTACGGCGATGTCCAGTGGCATGCCGGCCAGGTGCTGGCCGTCGAGGAACGCCATGCCCAACAGGTCGAGCATCGCCTGGTCAGCCTCGCGGCGGATCATCGGGAAGTCCTGGCCGAAGGAGCCGACTTCTACGCCTCGCCAACGCTGAGCCAAGATGGCTGCCGCCTGGCCTGGATCGAATGGGACCGCCCGGCGCAACCCTGGACCGTTACCCGGCTGATGTGTCGCGAGCGCGCCCCGTCCGGTGCCTGGGGAACGGCACGCTGCATCGCCGCGCAGGACGAATCGTTGCAGCAGCCGCGCTTCGATGAGCAGGGCCGCTTGCACTGCCTGTCCGACCGCGAGGGTTTCTGGCAGCCTTGGGGCGAACTCGACGGGGGCTGGCAACGCCTCCCCGCAGCGGCCGCCGATCATGCCACCGCGCCCTGGCAACTGGGCGCCAGCACCTGGCTGGCCCTCGGCCCCACCAGCTACCTGGCCAGCTGGTTCGAGAACGGCTTCGGGCAACTGGGGCTGCGCCGTGACACTGGCGAAGTGGAGCGTTATGCCAGTGCTTACACACGGTTCCGTAGCCTGGCCTTGGACAACGAGCGCATCTATGCAGTGGCCGCCTCGCCGATCAGCCCACCGGCGGTGATCGCCATCGACCGGCGCAGCCACGAAGTCGAAGTACTGGCAGGCGGCGCCGAGGTGCTGCCGGTGGAATACATCAGCCGCCCGCAGCCGATCCACTATGCCAGTGGCGATGGCACGGCCCACGGTTTCTTCTATCCGGCCATGCAAGGTGCGGCCGGCCTACCCCCAATGGTTGTGTTCATCCATGGCGGCCCGACCTCGGCCTGCTACCCGGTGCTCGACCCGCGCATCCAGTACTGGACCCAACGCGGCTTCGCCGTGGCCGACCTCAACTACCGAGGCAGCAGCGGCTACGGTCGCGCCTATCGCCAGGCGCTGCACCTGCGTTGGGGCGAATGCGACGTCGAGGACGCTTGCGCTGCGGTCAGGCATCTTGCCGAGCAGGGCTTGATCGACCCGGCCCAGGCCTTCATCCGCGGTGGCAGCGCCGGCGGCTACACCACCCTATGCGCCTTGGCCTTCCAGGATGTGTTCCGTGGCGGCGCCAGCCTGTACGGCGTCAGCGACCCCGAGGCGCTGGGCCGGGCCACCCACAAGTTCGAAGGCGACTACCTGGACTGGCTGATCGGCGACCCGCAGCGCGATGCCGAGCGGTATCGCCAGCGCACACCATTGCTGCACGCCGGGCGGATCAAGGTACCGGTGATTTTCTTCCAGGGTGAGCTGGATGCGGTGGTGGTACCGGAGCAGACACGCTTGATGCTCGAGGCCCTACAGGCCAATGGCATCCAAGCCGAGGGGCATTTTTATGCGGGCGAGCGGCATGGGTTCCGCCAGGCGGCGAATCTGGCGCATGCGCTCAACGAAGAGTGGAAGTTCTACTGCCGGTTGCTAGGCCGGTAACTCACCTGGGGCTGCTACGCAGCCCCAGTATTCAGCGCTTGGCAATGATGTACACCGCGTGCACGATCCCGGGGATGTAACCCAGCAAGGTCAGCAGGATGTTCAGCCAGAACGCGCCACCGAACCCTACCTGGAGGAAAACGCCCAGCGGCGGCAGGAGGATGGCGATGATGATGCGGATGAAGTCCATGCGGTGTGCTCCTTGAAGGTGTATCAACACAGACTAGCCGTACCTGCCGGAGGTTCCACCGGACAAAAAAACGCCCCTGGCCATGTATTTCAGACCAGAGGCGATGCGCAGGAACGCGAGACGGTTCGTTGAAATTCTGTACGTCGGCTGCCGGGTCAGGCCGGCACTTCACGGCGATTGTGCTGCTGGGCATGCAGCCGGGTGAACGCCCGGGCCAGGCGTAAGAGCATCTCGTCGATGTTGCCCTTGCTCACGGTCAATGCCGGCGAGAAGCGCACCACGTCGGCCTGCGGCGCATTGAGCAGCAAGCCTTCCTGCAACGCAGCCTCGACCAGCTGCGCCGCGACACCCTCACGCAGTTGCAGCCCCCACAACAGCCCCTGGCCGCGCACTTCGCCCTGGCCATAGCGACCAGCCAGGCGGCTGAGGCCATCGCGCAGGTGGCGACCACTGTCCATCACCTGCTCGAAGAACCCCGTATCCAGCACGGCCTGCAGCACAGCCAGCCCGGCAGCACTCATCAGTGCGTTGCCATGGTGGCTGCCTTCCAGTTCGCCCGGCTCGGCGCAGCAGGCACGCCCACGGGCCAGCAGCGCCGCCAACGGCACACCGCCGCCCAGGCCTTTGCCGAGGGTGATGATGTCGGCCCGCACGCCGTAGGTTTCTTCTGCCAACAGGGCGCCGCAACGTCCTACACCGGTCTGAACCTCATCGAGGATCAGCAGAATGCCCAGCTCACGGCACAAGCGCTCGACACCCTGGAGGTACTCGCGGGTGGCCGGAATCACGCCGGCTTCGCCCTGGATCGGCTCGAGCATGATTGCCACGGTGCGCGAGTCGACCGCCGCATGCAGCGCCGCCAGGTCGTTGAACGGCACCTTGCTGAAACCCGGCAAGCCGGGCTCGCAACGATTGCATGGCAGCGGGTCGGAAGCCGACAACGCCCCGAGCGTGCGCCCATGGCAGCCTTGGCTGGCGGTAATGATGTGATAGGCGCCATTGCGGTGCAGTTGGCCCCATTTGCGCGCCAGCTTGATCGCACCCTCGCAGGCCTCGGCGCCACTGTTGAGCAGGTAGGCCTGATCACTGCCAGTGCGCTGGCACAGCAGCTCGACCAGGTTCAGCAGGCCGCGGCTGTGGTAGCCCGCGCCGGGATTGATCAAGGCCTGGGCCTGGTCGCCCAGGGCCTTGACCAGCACGCTCGGGCTGTGGCCCAGGCTGTTCACCGCGCAACCCTGGGTGAAGTCCAGGTAGGCGTGCCCTTCGTCATCCCACAACCACGATCCCTGGCCTCGCACGAACACATGCGGCGCACGTTCGATGCTGGGCATCAGCCGCTCGCGGGAGCACTGCGCGGCGGCCGGCACGCTCACAAAGGCACGCTTGGGCTCGGCGACGGCGGGTGCCGAACGGCGCAGGTTGAACAGGTTCATCGGGACTCCGGCCAATCACGGTGGTGGGCGGTCAAGGTTCCGGTCTGGCGCCGGAATTGAATATTCTGCCTTGCCTATCAAAAGTGTTTTTCAGCTGGGGTAACAATCACCGGGATGAGCGCTGTAACCCGTTGGAATACGGCGATAGACTAGGCCTCTGGTTGTTTAGCGGCCATTTCGATTTCCCAGCTTTTTCGATAAGTATCACTTATGGATTTTCGCCAACTGCGTTACTTCGTCGCGGTCTATGAAGAAGGCCATGTGGGCCGCGCCGCCGAACGCCTGTCGCTGTCCCAGCCAGCACTGTCGCAGCAGATTCGCCAGCTGGAGCACAGCCTCGACCTGAGCTTGTTCGAACGCAGCAACAAACGCCTGCTGCCCACGCTCGCCGCGCATACCCTGTACAACCACGCCGTGCCCTTGCTCGATGGCCTGCAACGGGCCCATGAAGCCATGGGCAACTTCAAGGGCCAGTCGCTGCGCACCCTGGCCATCGGCGTGCTGCAGACCGTACGGCCAAGCTTGGTGCCGCAGCTCCTGGAGCGGGTGCGCAAGGCCCAGCCGCACTTGGTGGTACAGATCTATGAACTGTCGGGGTCGGAGATCGAGCGGCGCCTGCTCAACGGCAGCCTGGACATCGGCATCAGCTACCTGCCGCCACGCCAGCCAGGGCTGCATGGCTTACTGCTGTACGAAGATGAACTGCAGTTGGTCATCCCCTGTACCCACCCGCTGAAGGACTTCAAGAAGGTCTCGATCCGTCAGGCGGCCGAGTTGCCGATGCTGATGCTTGGCGAGGAGTTCCAGATCCGCCAGATCTGGAAGGCGCAGCTGGCCAGCCAAGGGCGCAGGCCGCAGGTGCAGGCCGAGATGAACAACATGGCGGGGATCCTCGACAGCCTGGCGCACACGGCGCTGGTGACCATCCTGCCGGGCCGGGCCAAGGATGCCGCACAGGACGACCAGGAGCTGCTGTGGAAGCCTCTCAGCGAGCCACGTATACCGCTGAAGGTAGGCCTGGTGTTTCGTGACGCGCAACGTCAACAGGCCTCGGTCGAGCTGCTGCGTAGCTTGCTGGAGGAAGAGGCCGAGCCACGCCAGCTGGGTGTTTCGCCGCTGGACGTGCTTGGCTGAAACACGCGCATAAAGAAAACCCCGCCTAAGCGGGGTTTTCCAGACTGTTTCCCTTCGACATCCCTATCACCCCGCCATCCTGGCAGGAAATCCTTCTTGTCCCTGTTCTATCTTTTCGCGCTTCCTGCGCAACTTCCTTGTAAGGCGTCCTGCTCTGTCCATTGCGCGTCCTGCGCTACGTCCATGTAAGAAAGAGTAACCGTGGATCCAATCTTAGGAAAGAGGCGAAACGTCACCACGTCGTGTAAGCCAAAGCTTACAAGAGAGGTCCATTCACAAACATGCGCCTCCGACCAAACAAAAGGCCGCCCCCGCTGCCGGAAATGCATCCAGTGCGGGGGCGGCCTCATGCCGCAATCGGGCCGCCAGGCAGCCCGGCGGGGTTAGAACTGTGCAGCGTCCAGCAGGTAGAGCGACTCGCTACCAGCCCTCACCGACGCCGCCAGCGAATGGACTCGCGGCAGCAGGCGGGCAAAGTAGAACCGTGCCGTGCCCAGCTTGGCGCCATAGAAGTCAGCATCCCCTTCGCCGGCCTTGGCGCCCCGCGCCATCAGTGCCCACATGTAGGCATAGGCGACATAACCGAATGCGTGCAGGTACTCGACCGAAGCTGCACCGATCTCGTTGGGGTTGCCCTTGGCCTGATCCAGCACCCAGGCGGTCAGCTCGTCGAGCTGGTCGAGGGAGGCTGCCAGGGGCTTGGTGAACTCGCCAAGGTCAGCAGCGCTGGCGCCAATGAACTCGCGGATCTCGTCGGCGAACAGCTTGTAGTAGGCGCCACCACTGGCCACCACCTTGCGGCCGACCAGATCCAGTGCCTGGATGCCGTTGGTGCCTTCATAGATCTGGGTGATACGCACATCGCGCACCAGTTGCTCCTGGCCCCATTCGCGGATGTAGCCATGCCCGCCGAAGACCTGCTGGCCATGCACGGTGCACTCCAGGCCCAGGTCAGTGAGGAAGGCCTTGGCCACCGGGGTCAGCAACGCCACCAGTTCCTCGCTGCGCTTGCGGGTCGCGGCGTCTTCGCTGTACTTGGCGCTGTCGAGCTGCATCGCCACATAGGTGGAGAACGCCCGGCCGCCTTCGGTCAGCGCCTTCATGGTCAGCAGCATGCGCCGCACGTCCGGGTGGACGATGATCGGGTCGGCCACCTTGTCCTTGGCCTGCGGGCCGGTCGGGGCGCGGCTCTGCAGACGGTCACGGGCGTATTCCACGGCATTCTGGTAGGAACGCTCGGCCGAGGCCAGGCCCTGGATGCCGACACCCAGGCGCTCGTAGTTCATCATGGTGAACATGGCCGCCAGGCCCTTGTTCGGCTCGCCGACGATATAGCCGACCGCTTCGTCGAAGTTCATCACGCAGGTAGCCGAGCCCTGGATGCCCATCTTGTGCTCGATCGAGCCGCACGTGGCCGGGTTGCGCGCGCCGAGGCTGCCATCTTCGTTGACCAGGAACTTGGGCACCAGGAACAGCGAGATGCCTTTCGGGCCTGCCGGTGCATCCGGCAGCTTGGCCAGTACCAGGTGGATGATGTTCTCGGTGAGGTCGTGCTCGCCGCCGGTGATGAAGATCTTGGTGCCGCTGACCTTGTAGCTGCCATCAGCCTGGGGCTCGGCCTTGGTGCGGATGATACCCAGGTCGGTACCGGCGTGGGGCTCGGTGAGGCACATGGAGCCGGCCCAGACACCCGAGTACATGTTCGGCAGGTACTTTTCCTTGAGCGCTTCACTGGCGTGGGCGTTGATCGATAGGCAGGCGCCGGCGGTCAGCATCGGGTACAGGCCGAAGGCCAGGCTCGAGGCATTGACCATTTCCTCGACCTGGGCCGAGACAACCTTGGGCATGCCCATGCCACCGAAGAGCGGATCTCCGCCAACGCCGACCCAGCCCCCTTCGGCATAAGTGTTGTATGCCTCGATGAAGCCCTCCGGGGTGCGCACCGAGCCGTTGTCCCAGTGGCAACCCTCTTCGTCGGCAGCGCGGCTCAGCGGCGCGATGGTCTTGCCGGTGACCTTGCCGGCCTCCTCCAGCACGGCCATGGCCGTGTCGGCATCGACTGCCTCGGCAAGGCCGGGCAGTTGCGACCAGAGCGTGGCCACGTCGAAGACTTCATTGAGGACGAAGCGCATATCGCGCAGGGGCGCTTTATATTCAGCCATGACAACCTCTCGCTATAAGGGTCGGGGCGGCCCGTGAAGGCCGCGGCACTGGGATGACCGCAGTGTAACCGAACAACTTTTACGAGACATAGGGTCATCATGCGACCGAATGGTCAGACATAGTCACGCGCTAACCCGCCATGCGCACGGCCCCACGCCGCGACTGCTGACCAAAGGTCATGACGCAGTTACGCCCCGCTCCCTTGGCGCTGTACAGCGCCTGGTCGGCGGACTTGAGCACTTCGTCGGGGTTGCGGTGCTCGACCTGGCGCTCGGCGACGCCGATGCTGATGGTCACCGACACCGTGGTATTGGCGCCGCCCCCACGGCGCTGGCGACCGGTGGAGTCATCCTGCGGTCGGCTGTTCTGGTCGCGCAACTGGATGGCATAGTTGGCGATCATCTCGCGCACCGCCTCCAGGTGCGGCAGGCATTCTTCGGCGGTCTTGCCGGCGAACACCAGGGCGAACTCCTCGCCACCGTAACGGTAGGCGCGCCCGCCCCCGGTCACCTTGGACAAGCGGCTGGCAACCAGGCGCAACACCTGGTCGCCGACATCGTGACCATGGGTGTCGTTGAATTTCTTGAAGTGGTCGACGTCGGTCATGGCGATCACATAGTTGCGCCCCAGGCGTTGCATGCGCTCGTTCAGGGCGCGCCGCCCCGGCAGGCCGGTCAGCTCGTCGCGGAAGGCCATCTGGTAGGCCTCGTGGGATACCGCGGCGGCGATCATCAGCATCACCTGGCTGCACATGATGTTCAGGGTGAACGGCAGGATAAAGGTCTTGGGCAGCATCCAGAAGATGCCGATAAGGCCAATGATCTGCGCGGCATGCAACGGCCTGGGCTCACGCAGGTACTGCACCACCAGCAGGATGAACACCGCCAGGAACAGCGGATAGGCCAACTGGATGAGGCTCATCCACTGGCCATGCAGCGAGGGCCAGCGGATCTCGGCCAACCAGCCCAGCAGCGCCTCTGGGAAGCTCTGCTCCAGGGCCACCGCCACGCTGCTCACGGCGAACAGCACGGCGAAGCGGGCCAGCAGGTCCTGGGCCAGGTGCGTGCGTTCCTGCCACGCACCGTACAGGCCGAACAGCGCGGGTAGCAGCAGACAGACCAGGTGGAAGATCACCGCGGCATCCTCGCGGACTCGGCCATTGTCGCGATAGAAGTCGGTCTGGGTATCGAGCAGGAAATAGGCGATGTAGACCGTGACCATCAGGAACAGCTCGCGCTGGCGGCGGTATACGGCGCAGTAGGCGCCACCCAGCAAAAGCACCAAGGTGGGTAGAACGTTGAACAGCGATGTGAAGAAGACGCTGAGGTCCCTTACATAGGCTGCCGCAAGCCCTGCCAGCAACAGAATCAGCGAAGGCAGGAAGTGGCTCGCGCGTACAGCGGATAGACGAAACAAGGGTAATCTCCGACCCGGCAGATCAATAATGGCATTGTGCCCCTACTTCATCGGCAGTGCACATGAATAGATGAATACAGATGCCCGCTTTAACGGCAGATCAGGGGCGAAGCTTGAGACTTTCTCGTTACTGGATGCGACACCCGGTAGGATTATTCCTGTTTGTTTACACAGGGCCGCTCCTGCCGGGGCAGGCGTAGACTGCAAAAAAGAGGCAAAAAAAAACCGCCTACCGGTAAGGGCAGGCGGTTTTCTTACAACCGGCGAGCTTAGATGGACAGACCGAAGTCTTCTTCCTTCATCGCCATGAGGTTATCGGCGCCAGACAGAATCGCCGCCACATGGCTGCGGGTACGCGGCAGGATGCGCTGGAAGTAGAAGCGCGCAGTCTGCAGCTTGGCGGTGTAGAACGCCTCTTCGCTGGTGCCGGCCGCCAGTTTCTCGGCTGCCAGGCGGGCGATGTCGGCCCAGAAGTAGGCCAGGCACGCGTAGCCAGAGTACATCAGGTAGTCCACCGAAGCGGCACCCACTTCCTCGCGGTCCTTCATCGCGGCCATGCCGATCTTCATGGTCAGCTCGCCCCACTCCTTGTTGATCGCGGCCAGTGGCTCGACGAACTCTTTGGTGGCGGCGTTGCCTTCCTGGGATTGGCAGAACTTGTGAACGATCTTGGTGAAGCCCTTGAGCGCCTCGCCCTGGGTCATCAGCACCTTGCGGCCGAGCAGGTCGAGCGCCTGGATGCCGGTGGTGCCTTCGTACAGCATGGAAATACGGCTGTCGCGTACGTTCTGCTCCATGCCCCATTCAGCGATGAAGCCGTGGCCGCCGTAGATCTGCACACCGTGGTTGGCAGACTCGAAACCGACTTCGGTCATGAACGCCTTGGCAATCGGGGTCAGGAAGGCCAGCAGCGCGTCGGCCTTCTTGCGCTCTTCCTCGTCCTGGCTGTACTTGACGATGTCCACCTGCTTGGCGGTGAAGTAGACCATGGCGCGGTTGCCTTCGGCGAAGGCCTTCATGGTCAGCAGCATGCGGCGCACGTCCGGGTGGACGATAATCGGGTCAGCGGCTTTTTCCGGTGCTTTCGGGCCGGTCAGCGAGCGCATCTGCAGGCGATCGCGGGCATATTTCAGGCCGCCCTGGAATGCCACTTCGGCGTGGGCCAGGCCTTGCAGCGCAGTACCCAGGCGAGCGGTGTTCATGAAGGTGAACATGCAGTTCAGGCCCTTGTTGGCGGGGCCGATCAGGTAGCCGGTGGCGCTGTCGAAGTTCATCACGCAGGTGGCGTTGCCGTGGATGCCCATCTTGTGCTCGAGCGAGCCGCAGCTCACGCCGTTGCGCTCGCCCACGCCGCCTTCGGCGTTGGGCAGGAACTTCGGCACGATGAACAGCGAGATGCCCTTGGTGCCGGCCGGTGCGTCGGGCAGGCGAGCCAGGACGATGTGCACGATGTTGTCGGCCATGTCGTGCTCACCGGCCGAGATGAAGATCTTGGTGCCGGACACTTTGTAGCTGCCGTCGGCCTGAGGTTCGGCCTTGGTGCGCAACATGCCCAAGTCGGTGCCGCAGTGCGGTTCGGTCAGGCACATGGTGCCGGTCCATTCGCCGGACACCAGTTTGGTCAGGTAGGTCTCCTGCTGCTCGGGGGTACCGTGCTCGGAGATGGTGTTCATCGCGCCATGGGACAGGCCTGGGTACATGCCCCACGACCAGTTCGACTCACCGACCATTTCGCTCAGGGCCAGGCCCAGCGACTCAGGCAGGCCCTGGCCGCCGTGCTCGGCGTCGTGGGCCAGGCTCGGCCAGCCGCCTTCGACGAACTGCTGGTAGGCTTCCTTGAAGCCGGTCGGGGTCTTCACGCCCGCCTCGCTCCAGGTGCAGCCTTCCAGGTCGCCGACGCGGTTCAGCGGGGCCAGCACCTCTTCACAGAACTTCGCGCCTTCCTGCAGGATCGCGTCGACCATGTCGGGCGTGGCGTCCTGGCAGCCCGGCAGGCTCTGATAATGCGCCTCATAGCCAAGCAGTTCGTCGCGGACGAAGCGGATATCACGCAAGGGGGCTTTGTAATCAGGCATTGCGATGAACCTCTGTGATGAGTTCGGTGGGAAGACCGCGGGTACCGACCAGCTCTTGGCGGCTTTCGGTCAAACAGTTGTTTGAAACTTACGTTTAGGAGGCCTCGCTGTCAAGGTGGGCTAACAATGGCATTTATGCCGCCGAATATGATGATTCAGCCAAGCACCCTCAAACGCATCGCGGGGCAAGCCTGCTCCCACGAATGGAAGCGGGCTTGCCCCGCGAAGTAAGCGAATGGGGTTCAGCGAGTCAGGCGTAGGTGTCGATGAACCGACCGAGCATTTCATCGGAAGCCTTGGCAACTTTGGCACCCAGTTCGACTTCGTGCTTGCCCAGGGCCAATTGCACGGTGCTGGTGGCCAGATCCATCTGCTGGCTGCGGTCAACGCCGCGCAGGCGCTCGGCCTGGTAGTCGGTGGACTGCCCGCTGGTGCCACGTTCGACGGCGCCGCTGGCGATCTGCTGGGCGGCCTGGTCGACACGGTTCTGGCCGTTCTGGATGGCACCCAGGCCCGCGTAGTAGGCGGAGCTCGCATTGATTACCATGTCAGGACTCCATGACGCTGGATGATGAACAGGCCTTATTAAAGCAGCAGAACGGGAAAAAGGCCCGTTGAAATCCCTAATAGCCTTGTGCCAGCCGATAGACAGGAGACCTAATCCAACAGGTCCAGATGCAAATGCTCGGCCACCGCAGCCGCGCCCGCCACCTTCAACCAGGGCACGCGCCCCAGGCATGGTGCGGGCAGCCGCTCGGCCAGGCTCGACAGGTTCTCTTCCAGACGCGATGTGCGCGGATCAACGATGTTCGCCACCCAACCGGCCAGTTGCAGGCCATCGCGGGCGATGGCCTCGGCGCTGAGCAAGGCGTGGTTGATGCACCCCAACCGCACCCCTACCACCAGGATCACCGGTAGTTTCAGGGCAATGGCCAGGTCTGACAGGTTCGCATGGTCGGACAACGGCACCCGCCAGCCGCCGGCCCCTTCGATCAAGGTGAAGTCGGCGTGCTGCGCCAGCACCTGCTGCATCGCATTACGCAGCACCAGTACGCTCAACACCACCCCCGCCTCGTGCGCCGCCACGTGTGGAGCGATGGCCGGCTCGAAAGCGAAAGGGTTGACCGATTCATAGGGCAGTTTGACCGAGCTTTCGTCAATCAATGCCAGGGCATCGCTGTTGCGCAACCCTCTGGGCGTCACCATGCAGCCGGATGCCACCGGCTTGGCCGCCAACGTGCTCAGCCCCGACTGCATCGCCGCATGCAGCAGACCCGCGGCGATGGTGGTCTTGCCGACATCGGTGTCGGTGCCGGCAATGAAATAGGCCTGGCTCATGTCACTGCTCCCCGGCCAGCGGTTTGCGCAAGACGCCATACACCACCTGATAGGTGGCAGGCAGCCCCTGAGGCTGGCGGAACTGTTCATAGGCCTGCAACAGGCCCTGCATCCGCGCACGTCCGGTCAACCCCGATGGGCGCCCCGGATTGAGGTTGTGCGCACCCAGTGCCTTGAGCTCGTGGGTCAGGCTGCGCACGTCGGGGTAATGCAGTACATGGGGATGTCGCTCCAGGCCGATCAGCTCCAGACCGCTTTCCCCGCATAGACGCTGGTAATCCTCGAAACGCCGGAAGCGATTGACGTGCACCATGCCATCGACGGCTTGCCAGCTGGCACGCAACTCATCAAGGGTGCCCACGCACAAGCTGCTGAATGCCAGCACCCCGCCTGGGCGCAGCACCCGCCGCGCCTCACCCAGCACGCTGGCGAGCTGGCCGCACCACTGCACCGCCAGGCTGCTGAACAGCAGATCGACACTGCCATCGCGCAACGGCAGACGCTCGGCGTCACCCGTCACATGGTGCCGGGCGCCGCCTTGCTCACGGGCATGGCGCAACATGCCCTCGGCAATGTCCACCGCCACACCGTCGGCATCGCTGAAGCGCTCGGCCAGGACCCGGCTGAAATGGCCGGTGCCACTGCCCATGTCCAGCCAGCGCGCTGGGACGAGACCTGCGGGCAGTTTCTCCAACAGCGCCATGCCTACTGCGCGCTGCAAGGCCGCGACACTGTCATAGCTGGCCGCAGCGCGGGAAAACGAAGCCGCCACCTGGCGCTTGTCCGGCAGGGCACCGGGCAAGGTGGGCTGGGAAAGATCAGTCATCGCCACTCTCATGCAGGAAACTCTTGATGCCCGCCGCCAGCTCCTGCGGGTACTCCAGCAGGAAGGCGTGGGAACTGTCTTCGACCAGGCCGACTTCCACGTCGGGCAACAGGTCGCTCAGGGCCTTGGCAGCCTCCACCGGCACCAGCGCATCACTGCCGGCGAACAGGTGCAGCTGCGGGCCGCCGTATTGCTCCAGGGCAGCGCGTGTATCAAGGCTGTCCAGCACCTCCAGCCCAGTGGCCAGGTACAGCGGATCGGTATCGGGCACGCCGACGCCCAGTTGGCGCAGCAAGGTGCGCGGTTGCTGCGCGCCATCGCTGCACAAGGTGCGAAAGCGCTTGAGGGTCACCTGGGTATGGCTGCGGCAGCCATCGAGGAAGGTACCGAAGGTATCCGGTGCCATCCCGTGCGGCCAATCCGGCCGAGCGACAAAGCTGGGATTGCTCGCCAGCGTGAGCAAGCCGCAGCAATGATCGCCGCGCTTGTGGGCCAGGGCGCTGGCGAGCATGCCACCCAGCGACCAGCCGCCAAGCCACACGTCGTTGGGCAGCTTGCGGTCGAGGTAGTCGACCCAGGCCAGCGGGTCGCTGTCGGCCAGGTCCGGCAACGGCATCAGTTCGACCTGCAGGCGCGGGTCCTGGGCACGCAGGCTGGCGGCCAGCGGCTCCAGTGAGGCGGTGCCCAGCCCCCAGCCGGGCAGAAGGATCATTCGGTTACGCATCGGCGGACTCCAGCTGTGGATAACACTCGGCCAATGCATTCAACAATAGCTGCACCTGCGCCTCACTGTGGGCGGCGCTCAGGGTCACCCGCAGACGGGCGCTGCCAGCGGGTACGGTGGGTGGGCGAATCGCCGTGACCAGCAGACCGCGTTCACGCAACAAGCGGGACAATGCCAGCGCCCGCCCCGCATCGCCGATAAGGATCGGCTGGATCGCGGTGTGGCTTTCCATCAGGGTCAGGCCGATCTGCTCGGCGCCTGTGCGGAACTGCTGGATCAGCGCGGCCAGGTGCTCGCGCCGCCAGCGCTCCCGGCTCAGCAGCTCCAGCGCCTTGAGCGTGGCGCACGCCAATGCCGGCGGCTGGCTGGTGGTGTAGATGTAGGGCCGGGCGAACTGCACCAGTGCCTCGATCAGATCCTCGCTGCCGGCAACGAAGGCGCCGGCGGTACCACAGGCCTTGCCCAGCGTGCCGATCAGCACCGGCACGTCATCGACACCCAGGCCGAAATGCTCGACCAGGCCGCCGCCGTTGGCGCCCAAGGTCCCAAAGCCATGGGCATCGTCGACCATCAGCCATGCCCCACGGCCGCAGGCGACCTTGACCAGGGCCGGCAGGTCGGCGCAATCGCCATCCATGCTGAACACGCCATCGGTGACCACGAGGGTATTGCCGGTGGCTTTCTCCAGGCGACTGGCCAGGCTGGCCGGGTCGTTGTGCAGGTAGCGGCTGAAGCGGGCGCCGCTGAGCAGCCCGCCGTCGAGCAGGGAAGCGTGGTTGAGGCGGTCCTGCAAGACTGTGTCGCCCTGCCCCACCAGCGCGGTGATGGCCCCGAGGTTGGCCATGTAGCCAGTGGAAAACAGCAACGCGCGAGGGCGCCCGGTCAACTCGGCCAGTGCTTCTTCAACGTCATGGTGCGGCGTGCTGTGGCCGATCACCAGGTGCGAGGCGCCACCGCCGACACCCCAGCGCTCGGCGCCATCGCGCCAGGCCTTGATCACCTCGGGGTGATTGGCCAGGCCCAGGTAGTCATTGCTGCAGAAGGCCAGCAGCGGCTGGCCATCGACCACCACCTGCGGCACTTGCGGGCTTTCCAGCAGCGGCCGTTGCCGATAGAGGTCCGCGGCACGCCGTTCGGCCAGCCGCGCGGCGAGATCGAAGGCCATGCTCAGGCCGAGGCTGCGTCGTAGAACAGCTCGCTGCTGCGCTGCTCGACCAGCGCCTGTTCGATGGCGGCCTGGTGCACTTCGTCGGCGTGCTCTTCACGGGCTTCCGGCTGGATACCCAGGCGGGCGAACAGCTGCATGTCCTTGTCGGCCTGCGGGTTGGCCGTGGTCAGCAGCTTCTCGCCGTAGAAGATCGAGTTGGCCCCGGCCATGAACGCCAGGGCCTGCATCTGCTCGTTCATCTGCTCACGGCCGGCCGACAGGCGCACGTGGGACTTGGGCATGAGGATCCGGGCCACGGCGAGCATGCGGATGAAGTCGAACGGATCGACGTCTTCCTCGTCGGCCAGCGGCGTGCCAGCAACCTTGACCAGCATGTTGATCGGCACCGACTCCGGGTGCTCGGGGAGGTTGGCCAGCTGGATCAACAGGCCGGCGCGGTCGTCCAGCGACTCGCCCATGCCAAGGATGCCCCCGGAGCAGATCTTCATGCCGGCGTCACGCACGTAGGCCAGGGTCTGCAGGCGTTCGCTGTAGGTGCGGGTGGTGATGATGCTGCCGTAGAACTCCGGCGAGGTGTCGAGGTTGTGGTTGTAGTAGTCCAGGCCGGCTTGGGCCAAGGCCTGGGTCTGCTCCTGGTCGAGCTTGCCGAGGGTCATGCAGGTTTCCAGGCCCATGGCCTTGACCCCTTTGACCATCTCCAGCACGTAGGGCATGTCCTTGGCCGAGGGATGCTTCCACGCCGCGCCCATGCAGAAGCGGGTCGAGCCGATGGCCTTGGCCCGGGCGGCCTCCTCCAGCACCTTCTGCACTTCCATCAGCTTCTGTTTTTCCAGCCCGGTGTTGTAGTGGCCGGACTGCGGACAATATTTGCAATCTTCCGGACAGGCGCCGGTCTTGATCGACAGCAGCGTGGAAACCTGCACGCGGTTGGGGTCGAAATGTGCACGGTGAACGGTCTGGGCCTGGAACAGCAGGTCATTGAACGGCTGCTGGAACAGTGCCTTGACCTCGGCCAGGGACCAGTCGTGACGGGTTGTTGCAATTGCGCTGGCGCTCATCGGCGTTTCCTTATCTATGGTCTGACTGACGCCGGGACAGGGAAACCCACCAGCGCATCACGGATAGCTCGCATAGTCACGGAAGGCCCCATGAACTGTCAACCAATCAACAACACGCTGGTTTACATCTGTACAAATATCGAACAATCCTGTTTGCTTTGCGATGAGCTCGCGGGGCAGCCCTACCCACTGTGCGTCGCCTGCGAGCAGGCGCTGCCCTGGCTGCAGGAGCAATGCCGCCGTTGCGCGCTGCCCCTGGCCCTGGACGACCTTCTCTGCGGCAGTTGCAGCCGCCGCCCACCGGCATTCAGACGGGTGATCGCGCCCTGGCATTACGGCTTTCCCGTCGACACCCTGATAAGCCGCTTCAAGCACAACAGCCAGTGGCCCCTGGGACGGTTGCTCGCCCAACTGCTCGGCCAGAACCTGAGCCACCACTATCACGAAGGCTTGCCACGGCCAGATCGCTTGTTGCCCGTTCCCCTGGCCGGGCGTCGACTGCGCCAGCGCGGCTTCAACCAGGCGGCGATGCTCGCCCGCTGGCTCGCCAGACAGTTGCGCCTGCCCTGCGACGAGCACTTGCTGCAGCGGGTGCGCGATACACCGGCGCAACAGGCGCTAGGTGCCAAGGCCCGGCAACGCAACCTGCGTCAGGCCTTCGCCCTCGCCCCGGGCAGTGAACTGGACGGCCTGCATCTGGCGCTGGTCGACGACGTGCTGACCACCGGGGCGACCGCACAGACCATCGCCCGATTGCTGCGCCAGGCCGGTGCCCGGCGGGTGGATATCTACTGCCTGGCGCGCACACCGCGCCCGGGCCAGGCTTGACTTGCCCCGGTGACGGCGGCAACGTCGCGGGACCTACACCACGCCTGATGCCCGCCCATGTCCCTGCCCGCCTTGCTCACCCAGCACATCGCCCGCCGCCCACAGCGCATCGCCCTGCTGCAACATGTCGCCGAGCAGGGGTCCATCACCCGCGCCGCCAAGGCCGCGGGGATCAGCTACAAGGCCGCCTGGGATGCCATCGACGAACTCAACAACCTGGCGGCACACCCCCTGGTCGAACGCAGCACCGGGGGCCGGGGCGGTGGTGGCGCCCGGCTGTCCGCCGAAGGCGAACGGGTACTGCGCCTGTACCAGCGCCTGCAGGCGTTGCAGGCAGAGATCCTGGAGTCCGCCGAGGACAGCAGCGACTTCGCCCTGCTTGGCCGGCTGATGCTACGCACCAGTGCGCGCAACCAGTTGCAGGGACGCATCAGCGGGCTGCGCCGCGAAGGCCGACATGACCGTATCAGCCTGGACCTGGGCGGCGGTCTGGAGATCGAGGCCTTGATCACCCGGGGCAGTACCGAGCGGCTGGAGCTGGCGCTGGGGGGCACGGTGGTGGCGCTGCTGAAGGCGGGGTGGGTGCAGTTGCTGGGGCCGGACGAGCTGGCGGAGCAAGGCAGCAATTGCCTGAAGGCCAAGGTCGAGGAGCTTGTCGGTGAGCAGGACGGTCCAGTCGAGGTGCGCCTGGCACTGGGTAACGGGCAGACTTTGTGCGCTTTCGCCGAGGCTGACTGGCTGGCGCAGTATCAAGTCGGGCCGCAGAGCATGATGCGGGTGCAGTTCCATCCGTCGTTCGTTTTGCTGGGCGTGCCGGTCTAACCGGCTACGACAAGGGCGGGGCCTGCCTTGTGATTGGGGTAACATGCAGCCACGCCGTCCCCGCGCCTGGAGCCTTTCATGTCCCACCCCTTCGACACCCTCACCCCCGACCTCGTGCTGGACGCCGTGGAAAGCCTTGGCTTTCTCAGCGATGCGCGGGTGCTGGCGCTCAACAGCTACGAAAACCGTGTCTATCAGGTGGGCATCGAGGGAGAACAACCGCTGATCGCCAAGTTCTACCGCCCTGGGCGCTGGAGCGATGCGGCAATCCTCGAAGAACATGCCTTCACCGCCGAACTGGCGGAGTGCGAAGTGCCCGTGGTGGCGCCGCTGCTGCACGAGGGCCGCTCCCTGTTCGAGCACCGGGGGTTTCGCTTTACCCTGTTCCCGCGCCGTGGTGGCCATGCCCCGGAGCCGGGCAACCTCGACCAGTTGTACCGCCTGGGTCAGTTGCTCGGGCGCTTGCATGCCGTGGCGGCCATCCGGCCATTCGAACACCGTGAGCAGCTGGCTGTGGACAACTTTGGCCATGCCTCGCTCAACACCCTGCTGGACGGTGGCTTCGTTCCTCGCGAGCTGCTGCCGGCCTTCGAATCCGTGGCCCGCGACCTACTCAAGCGGGTCGAGGATATCTACGCCCGCACCCCGCACCAGCGAATCCGCCTGCACGGCGACCTGCACCCCGGCAACCTGATGCACCGCGACGACGTCTACCATGTGGTCGACCTCGACGACTGCCGCATGGGCCCCGCGGTGCAGGACCTGTGGATGATGCTTGCCGGCAGCCGCGAAGAGCGCCTCGGCCAGCTGGCCGAGCTGATCGACGGCTACAACGAATTCCACGACTTCGACCCGCGTGAACTGGCCCTGATCGAGCCACTGCGCGCCCTGCGCCAGTTGCACTACAGCGCCTGGCTGGCGCGGCGCTGGGATGACCCGGCGTTCCCCCGCAGCTTCCCGTGGTTCGGCCAACCACGCTACTGGGGGGACCAGATCCTGGCGCTACGTGAGCAGATGGCCGCCCTCGATGAACAACCGCTGAAATTGTTCTAGGTGCACGTCGCGCTCTGTCTACAATAGGCGTCGCTTTATTTAGCTACCTAAGCAAGGATTCTGCATGCACGCCGCAAACCCGCGTCGCGGGTATATTCTGGGCCTCGGCGCCTACATCATCTGGGGCCTGTTCCCCCTGTACTTCAAAGCCATCCAGAGCGTCCCGGCGGTGGAGATCATCGTCCATCGGGTGCTTTGGTCGGCGCTGTTCGGCTCGCTCCTGCTGCTGGTATGGAAGCACCCCGGCTGGTGGCGCGAACTGCGCGACAACCCCAGGCGCCTGGCCATCCTGGCCCTGAGCGGCACGCTGATCGCCGGCAACTGGCTGACCTATGTATGGGCGGTGAACAACGGGCGAATGCTCGAGGCCAGCCTGGGCTACTACATCAACCCGCTGATCAACGTACTACTGGGCATGTTGCTGCTCGGTGAGCGCCTGCGCCGCCTGCAATGGCTGGCAGTGGGCCTGGCGGCCCTGGGCGTGGCGCAACAGGTCTGGCAGGTCGGCAGCCTGCCCTGGGTATCGTTGGCGCTGGCACTGTCCTTCGGCTTCTACGGGCTCATCCGCAAGCAGGCGCCGGTCGCGGCGCTGCCCGGCCTGGTGGTCGAAACCTGGATGCTGGTACCACTGGCGATCGGTTGGCTGCTGCTGCACCCAACGGCCAACAGCGCCAGCCTGGCGTTTTTCAACAGCAGCGAGGCACTGTGGCTGATCGCCGCCGGCCCGGTCACCCTGATACCCCTGGTGTGCTTCAACGCCGCCGCGCGCCACCTGCCGTATACCACCCTGGGCTTCCTGCAGTACCTGGCGCCGACCCTGGTGCTGCTGCAGGCGGTGTGGCTGTTCGATGAGCACCTGACCTCCAGCAACCTGCTGGCGTTCGCGTGCATCTGGGCGGGGCTGGCGGTGTACAGCGTCGATGCCTGGCTGAGTTTGCGCAAGCGCGCCTGATCAATTAATGATCAAACATCTGCAGGCCACGGACTTCGTGGCCTGCAGCAAGGTCTCCAGAGGTTATCCACACCCTCGTCCCCGTGGTTTGTGCACAAGCAACTGATTACTGGGTGTTTTTTGCTCAATACTGGCTAACCGGCGTGGTTATTGGGCTGTAGCAGTACGCCCCCAGGTTATCCACAGGGGCGTCCCCGTTAAATCGGGATAACCGTGGGAGCGGCGGTTCGCCGTTGCGACTTGCCCCGCGATTGCCCGCAATCAATCCTCCGGCCGCAGCCGCAACTCCACCATCAGATCATCCGCCAGGCTCTCCAACCTTGCCTGCAAATCATCCAGAGACAAGGTCAAGGGCAGCGCCAGCAGTGCATCGGCCTGGAACAATGGCTCGCTGCTCATCGGCGCCGGGCGCACCTCAGTGCTCAGACGCTCCACATTCACCCCAAGCTCTGCCAGCAGGCGGGTAATGTCGCGAACGATGCCGGGCCTGTCGTTGCCCACCAGTTCCATCGCGATCGGTTTCCAGGTGCAGGACGGCTCGATGCCGCTTTCGGCGATCAACACTCGAATGCCGTGGTCGCCCAGTTTCTGCAACGACTCGACCAGTTCGGCGTAGTTCTCCGCCGGTACCGCCACCCGCAAGATCCCGGCGAACTGGCCGGCCATGCGTGACATGCGGCTTTCCAGCCAGTTGCCATTGTGATCGGCGATGCACTGGGCGATACGTTCTACCTGCCCGGCCTTGTCAGGGGCGATCACGGTCAGTACAAGATGGTCCACGGGGCCACTCCTTCATTCGTCTGCAAGCGCCGCCGCAGATGGGGGCGATACGGGGATCGAATCAGTATAGGCAAGGCGCGGCAACCTGCCGCAGGACAGCCAGGCTAACTAATCGTGTACTGTTTCAAGATTTATCTGGAACAATCCACCTGTTTTTTGCGAACATGTCCTCTCCCAGCGTGACCCTATGCGACCAATCGGTCGCAGAGCGACGCTTTTAGTCTGATGTTTACCTGCCTGCTGCTTCATGTAGTATGCATCGGCGCGGACTACAAAAACGTCGTTTCGATGTCTGCCAAGGCGCCTGTGAAAATACGCCAACCGCCCGCCGGCCCGTCTGGCGAGCCGCACCCAGCCGCCCCGGATTACGCGGGCATGCACTGGTGCCGTGTTTAGAGAAGCGCTACAGGCTTAATACAGAAGAGCGAAAGCGAAATAGCTGAGCAGAGGTGAGGCAAGCAATGACTGGATACGTTCAAGTCGGTGGCCTTCAGGTCGCCAAGGCCCTGTACGACTTCGTCAACGACGAAGCGATTCCTGGAACCGGCATCGAAGCCGACAAGTTCTGGGCCGGGGCGGCAGAGATCATTAAAGACCTCGCTCCCAAGAACAAAGCCCTGCTCGCCAAGCGCGACGAGCTGCAAGCCAGGATCGACGCCTGGCACCAGGCCCGCAAAGACCAGGCCCATGACGCCGTCGCCTACAAGGCATTCCTCCAGGAGATCGGCTACCTGCTGCCACAAGTCGAGGACTTCCAGGCCACCACCCAGAACGTCGATGACGAGATCGCGGTCATGGCCGGCCCGCAGTTGGTGGTGCCGGTGATGAACGCCCGTTTCGCCCTGAACGCCGCCAATGCCCGCTGGGGCTCGCTGTATGACGCGCTGTACGGCACCGATGTCATCAGCGATGAAGGCGGCGCTGAAAAAGGTCAGGGCTACAACAAGGCCCGTGGCGACAAGGTCATCGCCTTCGGCCGTGCCTTCCTCGACCAGGCCGCGCCGTTGGCCGCAGGCTCCCATGTCGACTCCACCGCCTACCGCATCGACGGCGGCAAGCTGGTGGTCGCCCTCAAGGGCGGCAGCAACAGCGGCCTGCGTGACGATGCCCAGCTGATCGGTTTCCACGGCGATGCCGCCGCACCGACCGCCGTACTGCTCAAGCACAACGGCCTGCACTTCGAGATCCAGGTCGACGCCAGCACCCCGGTCGGCAGCACCGACGCCGCCGGCGTGAAAGACATCCTGATGGAATCGGCTCTGACCACCATCATGGACTGCGAAGACTCGGTCGCCGCCGTCGATGCCGACGACAAGGTCATCGTCTACCGCAACTGGCTGGGCCTGATGAAAGGCGACCTGGCCGAAAGCGTGAGCAAGGGCGGCAAGACCTTCACCCGCACGATGAACCCGGACCGCGAGTACGCGGCGCCCAATGGCGGCAGCGTGACCCTGCACGGCCGCTCGCTGCTATTCGTGCGCAACGTCGGGCACCTGATGACCAACCCGGCGATCCTCGACGCCCAGGGCAACGAAATCCCCGAAGGTATCCAGGACGGCCTGTTCACCAACCTGATCGCCCTGCACAACCTCAACGGCAACACCAGCCGCAAGAACACCCGTACCGGCAGCGTCTACATCGTCAAGCCGAAGATGCATGGCCCTGAAGAGGTGGCATTCGCCGCCGAGATCTTCAGCCGCGTCGAAGACCTGCTGGGCATGCAGCGCAATACCGTCAAGGTCGGCATCATGGACGAGGAGCGCCGCACCACGGTCAACCTCAAGGCCTGCATCAAGGCTGCGGCCGAGCGCGTGGTGTTCATCAACACCGGCTTCCTCGACCGCACCGGTGACGAGATCCACACCTCCATGGAGGCCGGCGCCGTGGTGCGCAAGGGCGCCATGAAGAACGAGAAGTGGATCGGCGCCTACGAGAACAACAACGTCGACGTCGGCCTGGCCACCGGCCTGCAGGGTCGCGCGCAGATCGGCAAGGGCATGTGGGCCATGCCCGACCTGATGGCCGCCATGCTCGAGCAAAAGATCGCCCACCCGCTGGCCGGCGCCAACACCGCCTGGGTACCGTCGCCGACCGCCGCCACCCTGCACGCCCTGCACTACCACAAGGTCGACGTGCAGGCCCGTCAACGCGAACTGGCCTCGCGCACCCCGGCTTCGGTCGACGATATCCTGACCATCCCGCTGGCGGCCAACACCAACTGGTCGGCCGAGGAAATCCGCAACGAGCTGGACAACAACGCCCAGGGCATCCTCGGCTACGTGGTGCGCTGGATCGACCAGGGCGTGGGCTGTTCGAAGGTACCGGACATCAACGATGTTGGCCTGATGGAAGACCGCGCCACCCTGCGGATTTCCGCCCAACTGCTGGCCAACTGGCTGCGCCATGGCGTGGTCACCCAGGAGCAGGTGCTGGAAAGCCTCAAGCGCATGGCCGCGGTGGTGGACAAGCAGAACGCCGGTGACGCCCTGTACCGCCCGATGGCGCCGAACTTCGATGACAACATCGCGTTCCAGGCGGCGATCGAGCTGGTGGTGGAGGGTGCCAAGCAACCGAACGGCTACACCGAGCCGGTCCTGCACCGTCGTCGTCGCGAGTTCAAGGCGCGCAACGGGCTGTAAGCCGCCTGTAACGCATCGCGGGGCAAGTCGCATCGGAGCATCGATGCTACTTGCCCCGCGATCGTTTTCAGCCCTGATCCATCCTCAGTTCGCGACGCACCAGCTCCAGCAACTTGCCCAGGTCCACCGGCTTGAGCAAAAAGTCCACCACCCCAAGGTGCATCACGTCCACCGCCTCCTTCACATCAGTGTCGCCCGACACCACGATGATCGACAGCGCCGCCCGCTCGGACTCGCGAACCTGGCGAATCAGCTCCAGGCCATCCTCGGGCTCCATGCGCAGGTCGGTGATCATCAGCGCGATCCGCGGTTCGTAATGCAGCTTCAACATCGCTTCCTGCGCGCCGTCAGCCGTCATGCAGGCGATGCCTCGACTCTTCAGGTACAGGCTCAGCGCCTCGCTGTTCACCGGGTTGTCGTCCACCACCAGCACTACGGGACGAGCCGCGACAGGCGCACTCACCCCGGCCAGTGCCTCGCGCTCGGCGTCACTCAGTATGTCGTCATGCTCGGCCATGGCCCATCTCGTCAAAAAAATCTCGTTCACAGCTTAGGACCGCGAAATTTACATAGCCCGGTTCGCCTTTCGTCGGGTCCTTGACAGCCTCGCTCTAGACTTACGTCCAATGGGCACCACAGTACGGCCAGCCGACCATGGGGGCCGAGAACAACAAAGCCGACCCCTATAGATAGATATATATAGTTCGGCGTAGCGATACGGTCAGCTTCATGAGCAAAAAGGACGCCTACACCCAGGCCGGCAGGACAGCGGTACTGCAAAACATCCAGGGCACCCTGCAGTTCCTGCAGCGTTTCCCGCCGTTCAACCAGATGGAACACAGCCACCTGGCCTACCTGGTGGAACAGTGCCAGCTGCGCTTCTACGCGGGCGGCGAAAGCATCATCACGCCGGCCGAGGGCCCGGTCGAGCACTTCTATATCGTCAAGCAGGGGCGCGTGGTTGGCGAACGTCACCATGTCACCAAGCCAGGCACCGAGACCACCTTCGAGATCACCAGCGGTGAATGCTTCCCGCTGGCGGCTTTACTCGGCGAGCGGGCCACCCGCACCGAGCACCTGGCCGGCGAAGACACCTTCTGCCTGCAACTGGACAAGGCCGCGTTCATCCGTGTGTTTTCCATGTCCGAGGTGTTCCGCGACTTCGCCTTGCGCGGCGTCAGCAGCCTGCTCGACCAGGTCAACCAGCAAGTGCGCCAGCGCGCCGTGGAGACCCTGGGTACCCAGTACTCGCTCAACACACCGCTGGGCGAACTGGCGCTGCGCCACCCGGTTGTGTGCACGCCAGACACGCCCCTGCGCGAAGCCGTGCGGCAAATGCACGAGCAACAGGTCGGCAGCATCGTGATCATCGATGAGCAGCGCCACCCCATCGGCATCTTCACCCTGCGCGACCTGCGCCAGGTGGTGGCCGACGCCAGCGCCGAACTGACCGCGCCCATCGAGCGCTACATGACCGCCAAACCGTTCTACCTGAGCCCCCAGGCCAGTGCGTTCGACGCCGCCATGGCGATGACCGAACGCCACATTGCCCATGTCTGCCTGGTGGACAACCAGCGCCTGTGCGGGGTGATTTCCGAGCGCGACCTGTTCTCCCTGCAGCGCGTCGACCTGGTGCACCTGGCCCGCACCATCCGCCATGCACCGCGGCTGGACAGCCTGGTGGCACTGCGCGGCGAAATCGGCCAACTGGTCGAACGCATGCTCGCCCACGGCGCCTCTTCGACGCAGATCACCCAGATCATCACCCTGCTCAACGACCACACCGTGTGCCGGGTGATCGAACTGGCCATCGCCGAGCGCGGCGACCCGGGCGTGCCGTTCAGTTGGTTGTGCTTCGGCAGCGAGGGCCGCCGCGAGCAGACCCTGTACACCGACCAGGACAACGGCATTCTTTTCGAGGCCCGTGACGGCGCCGAAGCCGAGGCGATCCGCGCACGCTTGCTGCCGTTGGCCCAGCAGATCAACCACAACCTGGCCCAGTGCGGCTTCACCCTGTGCAAAGGCAACGTGATGGCCGGCAACCCCGAGCTGTGCCTATCGCGTGGCGAATGGGCGCGGCGCTTCGCCGGCTTCGTGCGCGAAGCCAGCCCCGAGAACCTGTTGGGCTCAAGCATCTACTTCGACTTGCGCGTGGTCTGGGGCGACGAGCAGGGCTGCGAGCAACTGCGCCAGGGCCTGCTGGAGCAAGTCGCGGACAACCGAATTTTCCAGCGCATGCTGGCCGACAACGCCCTGCGCCAGCGTCCGCCGGTCGGGCGCCTGCGCGAGTTCGTGCTGACCCGCCAGGGTGACGACAAGGCCGCCACCCTCGACCTCAAGGTGCAGGGCCTGACCCCGTTCGTCGATGGCGCCAGGCTGCTGGCCCTGGCCCACGGCATCACGGCGTGCAATACCCTGGAGCGGCTGCGCCAGCTGATCGCCAAGGGCATCATCGACTCGCTCGACGGCGCCGCCTATGAAGAGGCCTACCACTTCATCCAGCAGACCCGCATGCAGCAGCACCAACGCCAGAGCCGCGAGAACATGCCTTACTCCAACCGGCTCGACCCCGACAGCCTCAACCACCTGGACCGGCGCATCCTGCGCGAGTCCCTGCGCCAGGCCCAGCGCCTGCAGAGCAGCCTGGCCCTGCGGTACCAGTTGTGAACCTGTTCGCCTGGTTGCGCCCCACAGCCCCCGAACTCGATGCGGCGCTGCAGCGGCGCCTGGCCGCGCTGCCCGGCCCTGCGCCCCTGGGCGTGTGCTCCCTGCGCGAACAGCGCTGGGTGGTGCTGGACCTGGAGACCAGCGGCCTGAATCTCAATCGCGACCAGGTGCTGTCGATCGGCGCGGTGGCCATCGAGGACGGTGCCATCGACCTCGGTCGGCCATTCGAGCGGACCCTGCGTCGCCCCGAACAGAAAACCAACGCCAGCGTGCTGATCCACGGCCTGGGCCCCAGTGCCCTGGCCGCCGGCTGCGAACCGGCCGAAGCACTGCTCGACCTGATGACGTTCATCGGCGACAGTCCGGTACTGGCGTTCCATGCCCCTTTCGACCAGCGCATGCTGGCCCGGGCGTTGAAGGACAGCCTGGGCCTGCGCCTGCAGCATCCGTTTCTCGACGTGGCAGAGCTGGCGCCGATGCTCAACCCCGACACCGTGCTGCGCGAGGCCGGGCTGGACGACTGGATCGCCCGTTTCGGCCTCGAAGTCCAGGCCCGCCACCATGCCAGCGCCGATGCCCAGGTGACCGCGGAACTTGCGTTGATCCTCTTCAGCCAAGCGCGCCGCCAGCAACTGGACAGCCCGCTGCAGCTGGAACAGCGGGTGCGCCAGTGGCGACGACGCAAGGCGCAGCACCACGGCCTCTGATTTTTATCGCGCCCCCTGACATGCTGGCAATCCGATAAGCGTCAATTGCGCCCTCCCCCTGCCTCTGCCACAATCGCGAATAATTATCGTTAGTTAACGCATTCTTTCCCGGGGAACGCTTCTTGACGTCTGCGCACAGTCCACATGCCGAACTGGTCGGCGCGCTGTACCGCGACCATCGTACCTGGCTGCTGGCCTGGCTGCAGCGCAGCACCGCCTGCCGCCAGCGTGCCGAGGACCTGAGCCAGGACACCTTCGTGCGCCTGCTCGGCCGCGAGCGTTTGGACACCCCCCGCGAACCCCGCGCCTTTCTGGTCGCCGTGGCCAAGGGCCTGTTGTTCGACCACTTCCGCCGCGCCGCCCTCGAGCAGGCCTACCTCGCGGAACTGGCGCTGCTGCCCGAAGCCGAGCACCCGTCACCGGAACAGCAACACCTGATCCTCGAAGACCTCAAGGCCATCGACCGCTTGCTGGGCAAGCTCTCGAGCAAGGCCCGGGCAGCCTTCCTGTACAACCGCCTGGACGGCCTGGGGCACGCCGAGATCGCCGAGCGCCTCGGGGTGTCGATCTCGCGCGTGCGCCAGTACATCGCCCAAGGTCTGCGCCAGTGTTATGTCGCCCTTTACGGGGAGCCGACATGAAGCATGCCCCGGTTTCCAGCAAGGTGCTGGAAGCGGCCATCGCCTGGAAGCTGTGCCTCGACGAAGGTAGCGGTACCCCTGACGAACGCAGCGAGTTCACGCGCTGGCACGCCGCCCACGAGGAGCACGCCCGCGCCTGGCTGCAACTGGGCATACTCGACCAGCGCGTCAACGCTGCCGCCGGGCCGGTACGCCACACCCTGCTGCAATCCCGGGCCGGGTTGCGCCAGCGCCTGGGCGGCCTGGCCGGCATGCTGCTGCTCGGCAGCCTGCTGGCCTGGGCCGGCGCACCGTCACTGTCGCCCACCTACTGGCTGGCCGACCAACGAACCAGTACCGGCGAGCTGCGCACCCTGCGCCTGGAAGACGGCACCCTGCTCAGCCTCAACAGCCAGACCGCGGTGGACATCGACTTCCAAGGTGAGCAGCGACTGATCGTCCTGCACCAGGGCGAGATCTCGGTGGAAACCGGCCACAAGGACAGCCGCCCATTGCTGGTGCGCACCGAGGAGGGCCGCCTGCGTCCGCTGGGTACCCGCTTCCTGGTCAAGCGCGAGGAGGCCGGCACACGCCTGGAGGTGCTGCAGGCATCGGTAGCCGCCAAACCCCAGCACAGCGGCGACGAGCAGGTGCTGCGCGAAGGCCAGCAAGTGCTGATGAGCGCCGATGGCCTGGGCAGTGTCAGCCCCGTGGCGGTCGGCAGCGACGCCTGGACCCGCGGCATGCTGGTGGTGGACAACGTGCGCCTGGCCGACCTGGTGGCCACCCTCGGCCAGTACCGCAGCGGCCATCTAGGCGTCAGCGACACAGTGGCCGAGCTGCGCGTGAGCGGCAGTTTCCCGCTGACCGACACCGACCTGGCCCTGGCCTCGCTGCAACCGGTGCTGCCGGTGAAGATCGAACGGCATACGCCGTGGTGGGTCACCGTTACCGCCAAATAGCCCCAGCCAGCCCCCCCTTTGGGAGCCGGCTCGCCGCCTCCCAAAGGGTTTTGCAAATCAGTCGTATTTTTTTCACACCCCCCTGTCACTTTCCCACTTTCGCTCGGCAAGGAAGCAGTCAGCACTATTTCGTCGAGGAGCCGCTGAATGTCCCGTGCCGTTGATGCTTTGCTTCGCCCCAGCCTGATGGCCCTGGCCATCGGCCTGGCCACCCCGTTGGCCAGCACCGCCCTGTTCGCCGCCGAACAGTCCGCCATGCGTGCCTACAACCTGCCCAGCGCACCGCTGGCCAGCACTTTAAACCAGATCGCCAGCCAGGCCGGTATCGCCCTGGCGCTGGATCCGGCGCTGGTCAGTGGGCGCAATTCGGCGCCGGTCAGCGGTCAGTTCGACGCCGTCGGCGCTCTGCAAGCCGCGCTACGTGGTACGGGCTTGCAACTGCAGCAGAGCAGCGCCGGCAGCTATAGCCTGGTAACGGCGAGCGAGGGCACGCTGGCACTGCCGGAGACCAACATCGACGCCAACAGCAGCTTTGAAAGCGCCTGGGGCGCGGTGGAGGGCTATACCGCCAAGCGCACCGCCGCCGGCACCAAGACCGACACCGCGCTGGTCGAAGTCCCACGCTCCATTTCCGTCGCCACCCGCCAGCAGATGAGCGACCGCGGCGTGCAGAGCCTGGATGATGCAGTGAAGTACATGCCCGGCATCGTCTCCGCCAGTTTCGGCAGCGACACCCGCTATGACTGGATGCGCGTGCGCGGCTTCGAGCCGACCCAGTTCCTCGACGGCCTGCCCCTGCCTCGCGGCGTCTATGCCAACCCGAAAGCCGAAACCTGGAACCTCGACCGCCTTGCACTGCTGCGTGGCCCGGCCTCGTCGGTGTACGGCCAGACCCCGCCCGGCGGCCTGCTGGACATGGTCAGCCGCCGCCCCCAGGCCGAGAGCAGCCACGAGATCCAGCTGCAGTACGGTAGCGACAACCACCGCCAGATCAACTTCGCCAGCACCGGCAAGCTCGATGAGCAGGGCCAGTTCCTCTATGGCGTCAGCGGCGTGGTGCGCGACAGCGGCACGCAGATCGACCATATCGACAACAAGCGCTACAACATCGCCCCAAGCCTGACCTGGAACATCGACGACGACACCTCGCTGACCTTCCTCAGCCAGTTCACCCGCGACGATACCGGCGCCACCAGCCAGTTCTACCCGATCCAAGGCACCAAGATCGACATGCCGTTCGGCAAGGTATCCCGCCACAAGAACCTGGGTGACCCGGATTACGAATACTACGACCGCACCTACTACGCGCTGGGCTATGCCTTCGAGCATCGTTTCAACGATGTCTGGCAGTTCCGCCAGAACCTGCGCTACACCAAGAGCGAGTTGTCGTTCCAGACGATCACCGTTGGTAGCTACTACCAACCCGGCGGCCCGGTGGACAACGAGGGCAATGCCAGCCGCATGTCCACCAACGTCGATGAGGACATCAGCCAGTTCGCGCTCGACAATAACTTCCAGGCCGACTTCACCACAGGCGATATCAGCCATACCGTGCTGATCGGCCTGGACCACCAGCGCACCAAGTCCGACTTCCTCTCCATCTATGGCTTCAACGTACCGCCCACCAACGTCAACAACCCGGTGTACGGTTTGCCGATCACCCGCCCGGACCGCGCCTCGGCCTATCTTGATTACAACCAGAAAACCGTGCAGACCGGGCTCTACATCCAGGACCAGATGGCGCTCGACAAATGGCGTCTGACCCTGGGCGGGCGTGAAGACTGGGTGCATACCGGCACCACGTTCCTCAACAAGGGCAATGCCACCAACACCCAGCGCGACAAGCAGTTCAGCGGCAACGCGGCACTGAGCTATGTGTTCGATTCAGGTTTTGTTCCCTACCTGTCCTACGCCGAGTCTTTCCAGCCAAGCACCGGCTCGAGCGCGGACGTCGAGAAGTCGTTCAAACCAACCGAAGGCCAGCAATGGGAGCTGGGGATCAAGTATCAGCCACCTGGCTCCAACACCTTGTTGTCTGCGGCCGTGTATGACCTCACCCAGAAGAACGTGACCGTCACCAACAACGTGGGTGGGGTGCCGGTCTCCAGCCAGACCGGTGAGGTCAAGGTCCACGGCCTGGAACTGGAAGCCGTCTCCGACGTCACCGACAACCTGAAAGTAATCGCCGCCTATACCCTGGCCAAGTCCGAAGTCCAGAAGGGGCAGTACAAAGGCAACCGCCTGCAACAGATGCCCAACCAGCAGGCCTCCTTGTGGGCCGACTACACCTGGCATACCGGTGTGCTTGACGGCTTCGGCATTGGCCTTGGCGCACGCTACACCGGCAACCGCTACGGTGACGAAGCCAACACCTGGCTCGGCAAGAGCAAGGCCTACACTGTGTTCGACGCCGCGGTGCACTACGACCTCGGCCGCCTGGACAGCAGCCTCAAGGGCGCCTCGGTGGCAGTCAACGCCAGCAACCTGCTGAACAAGGACTACCTCTCGACCTGCGACGGCTACTACTGCTACTACGGCGACCAGCGCAGTGTCGTCGCCAGCGCCACCTACAAGTTCTGAGTGACCGGAGCCATCGCGGGGCAAGTCGCATCGGCGCACCGCCGCTCCCACAGGCGGTGGGAGCGGCGGTGCGCCGATGCGACTTGCCCCGCGATGCGTAAGGAGCCGTGATGAAAAGCCAAACCATCCGCCGCTGGTCAGCGATCCACACCTGGAGCAGCCTGGTGTGCACGCTGTTCCTGCTGCTGCTGGCCCTCACCGGCCTGCCGCTGATCTTCCACCACGAGCTGGAACACCTGCTGGGCGATGCCCCCGAACTGCGCGAGATGCCCGCCGGCACCCCGCACCTGGACCTGCAGCAACTGGTGCTCAAGGCCGAACAACACCGTCCTGGCGAAGTCATGCAGTACTTCGGCTACGAAGAGGACGAACCCAACGGCGTGGTGGCAATCATGGCCGCCACCGCCGGCACCCACCCCGACCAATCGCACACCTTCATGCTCGATGCCCGCACAGGCGAGGCCGTGGCCATGCCGGCGGCCAACGGCGGTTTCATGATGCTGATGCTGCGCCTGCACGTGGACATGTTCGCCGGGTTGCCCGGCAAGTTGTGGCTGGCCTTCATGGGCCTGCTGTTCGTCGTCGCGATCGTCTCCGGCACGGTGCTGTACGCGCCGTTCATGCGCCGCCTGAAGTTCGCCACGGTGCGCCACGACAAATCCCGGCGCCTGCGCTGGCTCGACCTGCACAACCTGATCGGCGTGGTCACCCTGACCTGGGCCCTGGTGGTCGGCGTCACCGGGGTGATCAGCGCCCTGTCCGACCTGGTGATCGCCGCCTGGCGCAACGACAGCCTGGCGGCCATGGTCGCGCCCTACCGCGATGCCCCGCCGCTCACCGAACGCGCCCCGGCCACGCAGCTGCTGAAGATCGCCGAACAGGCCGCGCCCGGCATGCGCCCGGACTTCATCGCCTTCCCCGGCACGCGCTTCTCCAGCGAGCACCATTACGCGGTGTTCATGAACGGTGCCACACACCTGAGTTCGCACCTGTTCACGCCGGTACTGATCGATGCTCGCACCCTTGCAGTGACGGCCGTAGGCGATCGTCCCTGGTACATGGATGCGATGGGCCTGTCGCAGCCTTTGCATTTCGGCGATTACGGCGGGAGACCGATGCAGATCCTCTGGGCTTTGCTGGACGTGCTGACAATCATCGTGCTCGGCAGCGGCCTCTACCTGTGGTGGGGCAAGCAGCGCAAAACCAGGGAGTCGCGCGCATGAGCCACAGGTCGCAAGCCACTGTACGCATCTTCGTCTGGCCAGCGTTGATTGCCATATTTGGGCTTCTGGGCCTCTTCGCCGCACTGCTCGGCGACGGTGGCTGGGACATTCTGGCATGGGCCGGCCTGGGTCTGCCGGCCCTGTTGAGCTTGCGCGGGCTGCTCTGGCGTCGGGTGCGCTAGCCCGCTACCACCCCGCAACCGCAGGCATTGCCAAGCATGGGGATTTTCCTCAACCAAGGACCCGCCCCATGCGCCCCCTCGAACAACTGGAACAGATCGACCGACATATCAGCGACCTGCTCGGCGGCCTCCCGACCCTTGACCCTCAGCACCCCATCAACCCCGATACACGCACCTGGCTGCACGGCGAACTGGCCAGCTTCTGGACAACGGCCGATGAGCAAGGCGAAACCCCAAGACAAAAGCTGCTGGCACTGCGCAAGGCGCTGATGCTTGCCGAGGTTGAATTGCGCCTGGGCGACCAGACCTTGGCCAACGGGTCAGCCGAGCAGCTGCGGGCGTGCCTGGAACAGCCACTTCCCTCCCAGCGCAGGCAGCTGCCGCTGGCCAGCAGGCCACAGGTCTATCGCGTGCTGCTCGACGGCATACGACCCAACTGGCGTAGCTACCTGCCAGGCACACTGATCATCGTCGCCGGCACCGCCGAGGGCCCTATGCTCACGCCTCAGGATGCCGCAGGCATGGCCTTGCTATGCAGCCTCTCACAAGGCATAGAGGCCTTCGACTCCCTTGCCGCACTGCACCAGGAACTTTGCGAACGCCTGGAGGACCCACTCCAGAGCAAGCCTCTGCTGCATCTGTATCCTGACCCACAGGCGGACCGCGTTCGTCGGTCACAGCGCCTGCGCTATGACTGGTACACCGATAGCCTGCTGGAGGCCCAGATCGACAGTGCGATAGAAGCCCAGCGCCAACGCTTGAGTGACGCCGTCTTGTGGAGCAACGGCTCACCCGACCAGCACACCCGAATACATAAAGCCATGCAACTCTGGCACGAAGTCGGCGCCAAACCCATCCTGCTGACACGTTACTCCAGATTACTTGAGAAGAACCTGCCGAACTGGCTGCGCAACACATCTGCGCAAGGCCTGAGCCATATGATGCAGACCATGCAAGAGCTGGTGGCAATCGCCGAGCAGGCTGCTGCCCCGGGAGTGCTGAGCCTTAACGACTTCAAGCACCGCAATAGCCTGCTGGCCTGGGCCAACGCACGCCTTCGCGAGCGCCTTAGCCATAACCTGGGGTACGACACAGATCCTCGCGATATCAAGATCAGGGTCGTGCGTGCCCGCCGCACCGGCGCCATCATGCATCCCTTCGCCATCTCATCCTATGTCACCTATGTCGGCATGCGACGCGTGGGCCACGAGATGGTGGAAATGGTCGAGGAAATCAACACGCTCGAAGAGATCGCCCTCAAGAACTTGCCGTGGTTCGATACCGACTACTGGCTTACTGCTCGGGTGAGCCATGCCCACGGAAAAGCCATTCCCGCCGGGCTCACGCCGCAGTATGTCAAGCACATGGTCCGGGAACTGAACGTAGGTGACAGCTACGCAAAGTACCTGCACACCCAACTTATCAGTTCCAGAGCGGGCAAATGGCGCCTGACCGCGCACAGCAAGGTCAACCGTGCACGCATGCACGCTGAAGCAGTCAAGGCGCGCTACGCCGGACACTTTGGCGAAGATCCTTTCGAACACGGCTACAACTGGGTGCGCGCAGTGTTGGACCAACCACACAATGCCTTGCGTGCGCCAGTCACAGGCTACCCGGTCACTGTTCGGCAGCTAAACATCATGGGCCATACCCTGCAGGGCGTGCTTCTGCTCAACAGCCCTCCCAACAAGTCTCCGGCATGCGTGCTGTACACCCCGGATGCCCCGGACCGCAGGTCCTGGCGCCGCTTTCGAACAACCCGCGAACTGCTTCGCACATTGCGCCAACAGCCCACGTTGAGAGCATACGTAGCCCAGCGCCTGCCATTGCTGCCTGCCGCCACGGTGCAGCGGCTGCTGGACAAGGGGCGCATGAGCACACATTTGACGACACCCGAGATCAAGGACGACCTTTTCTTCGTCTACTACATGGCCGAAGCCCGGGCGCTGATCGCTCAGGCCGATGCCGACAGCATGACGACCAGGGAAGTGAACGTGGCATCGGTCATGGCGCTCAGCTGGCGCTTACTGGACTTCATCAGCCTGCTGCTGCCAAACCGTGCGCTGCTGGTGCTGTCGATCGGCCGCATGGCAATTGATATCTGGGACGGCGTCGAGGCCTTCAAGCAAGAGGATGTCGCAGGGGTGATGCGGCATGCCTATCAAGCGCTTAGCCACCTCAACGATGCGGGTACCAGCTTTCTGGGTTCCAGAGTGCTACGCCGATCCCTGCGCGGGATCCCCAAACAACCGCCATTGCCACTGCCCGCACGCCTCCAGGTACAACCAGGCAGCAGCCTGCGCTATCGCATAGACGGTATCTACGGTGAAGGTGTATACGAGCAAAGCTCGGCGTTTGGCGGGCACTCACTGTACTTCGTCAAGGACAACGACAACCGTTATTACCAGGTCAGCTTCGACGGCTACCGCTGGCGGGCCATCGACCCTGACCAGCCGGACGTTTACCTGCAGCAACCGCTCAAGCGCAAGTCCGACGGGCAGTGGGTCATAGACTCACCGGTACTCTGGTACGACGGGCTGCCCGACCTGAAGCAGTTATTGCAAGACTGCTACCTGCAGGTGCCTGTGGCCGGCCTGCCACTGAACATCGAACAAGGGCTCTTTGAGGCTGACGATCAGCTGTACCTGGCGCTCGAGAACGGACAGTTGCCGGTGCGTCGCCACCTGCTGCCGGATCATTACCACTTGCAGATTACTGTCGCCAACAACGCCGGGGTGGTGCCGTGGGCGGTGATGCGTCACGAAAACGGCCAGTGGCTGATACGCGTTCGCCAGGCAGGGCGCAGCAGTGACTGGCTGACCCTGCCAGACCAACCACCGCCCGCCCAATGAAAGCCCGAACCCGCTGCCTTACTCGACCCGTTTTGGCAAAAGCCGGTCCAGTCGCTGATGCAAGGCGCTGCCGCTCGGCCAGTTGCGCAGCAACCGCGCCCGGTCACGGGCAAACGCCGGGGCGAAGCTGAGCTGGGTGGCGTGCTGACACATGGCGTCGAGGTCAATCAGCGACCACTGGCCGGCCTGCCAGAACAGGTTATGGCCTTTGAAGTCGCCATGGCTGATGCGCTCGCGGATCAGCTGCTGCATCACCCGCACCAGGGCCTCGACCTGCTCGTCGGGCGCCTCGCCGCTTTCCACATAGGGCGCGAAGCATTCGATCAGGTCCGGCCCGTCGGCGTACTCGGTCACCAGGTAGGCCGTGCTGCGCAGCCCCATCACCCGCTGCTCCAGCACCGCCAATGGCCGTGGCGTGGCAATGTCGAGAAACTCAAGGCGATGCCCTTCGATCCACGAATGCCAGGCCCGGCTCGGGCGCCAGAAGCGCTTGAACCAGTGCGCGGTGTTCTTGATGTTGTAGCGCTTGAGCACCAGCGTGCGGCCACCCACCTCGATACGCGCCACGCTGGCCGCGCCACCGGTCTTGTACAGGTGGCCTTGGTCAATCAACGCATCGGCCTGCTCGAGCACCGGCAGCAGCGCCTCGACCTCGCCGCGGCGGATGGCGCGCAGGCCCGACAGGTTGCGCGCAACGCTGAACAGCGTGCATTCACGCCCGGCCTTGTCCAGGTAGTCCTTCAGGCGCCAGTTGCGCACCTTGTCCACCTGCTTCTGCAACGCCTCCAGCGGCAGCGCATGCTCGGCGTTGGCCAGGATGTAATGCACCAGCGCCTCCTCGATAAAGGGCTCCAGGCGCTTGGGCAACTGGGCGAAGAACACCCCGAGGTTTTCCAGCACACGCTGGCGCGACAGCTGCTGGCCGGGCGTTTCGGCCTTGATGCCGGCGCCGTCGATCAGGTACAGCTGACCGTCCTGGCGCAGCAGGTTGTCCAAGTGCAGGTCTTCCTGCCACAAACCCTTGGCATGCAGGTGCGCGATGGCGGTCAACGCCTCGCCAAGCACCAGGTGCTGCTCGTCGGCGAGCATCGGCAATGATTCCACCTTGGCCCAGGCGTCACCCAGGCTTTCGGCGTGATCGAGGTATTCGAACAATAGCCAGCCACCTTCGCCTTCCTTGAGGCCATCGACCAGCAGCCGTGGCGTGGTCAGGCCCTGATCGGCCATCAGTCGGGCGCCATCGCGTTCGCGCTGGAAGTGGCGGGCGGCATTGCCGCCGACCAGCAACTTGGCCAGGACCTTGGTGCCACGCCAGATGCCGGCGCCGACATAGCGCTGGCCCGGCAGCACGCGCAGCAGGCTGAGCAGTTGCAGGTCGGCGCTGCCTGCGGCGTCGGCGAGGGTGATGATCAGGGGCAGGCTTGGGTTGCGCCCGGCCTCCTTCAATTCGGACAGGCGCATCAGCGGGCCTCTTTGTGACGGCGGCGTTGGGTCAGGCGTTGCAGCCAGGTGGAAACCAGAGCGCTGTCGGCCGGCTGTTGCAGGTAGGCCGCCAGCAGCATGCGCACGTCCGCCTCGTCCCAGGCCCGGGCGCGGCGCAGCAGCGGTTCGAGGTCCTTGACCCGGTCACGCATGCCGAACAGCAGCGGACGGGTCTTCTCCAGGTCGATCAACTGTACCTGCCAGCCCTCGCGGCGCTCACGCAGGAAGATGTGCTTGGGGTAGAAGCAACCGTGCATCTGCCCGGCGCCGTGCAGGGTGCGCGCCAGCTGGCCACAGGCCTGGAGGATGCCCTGGCGTTGCGGCGCTGATGTCTGCGGCCAATGGCCGAGCAAATGCTCAAGGTCGGTCCATTCGTCCAGCGCCCGGGTCATGAGGATCGCCCGGTGTTGGCCGGCCTGTTTGCGCTCCCCATAGAAAACCGCCTGCAAGGCCGGGATATCGAGCTTCTGGTAACGGCTGATGTTGCGGAACTCGCGGGCGAACGTCGGCTCGCCGAACGGCCGGTGCAGGCTACGAGTCAGGTAGTCGCTCTGGCGCTTGAGGTAGTAACCCTTGCCCTCGAGCTCGAGGCGGAACACGCTGCTCCAGCCGCCGCGGCCGGTGTTGGGTTCGTCCACGGCGTCAAGTTGCAGGGCCCAGAGCGCCTCGAAGTCGCCCAGGCCGTGCCGTTGCAGCAGTGCCTGGTCGGCACTGGCCAGGTAGTCGGTCATTCCCTTCCCTCGAAAAAGCTCAGCACCTGACGGATGCGCTTCTTGTCGCGCGCATGCAGGCGCGCATGCCCGCGGTACTGCAGGTAGAAGCGCAAGCGCTGGGTCGCCGACAGGTGATACTTGGCGACCTTGTCCAGGCAGGCCAGGTCCTTGATCAACCGGTGGCGCAGCATGAAACCACGCCAGAAGTCGCCCGTCGGGCAATCGATGAAGAACAGCGTGCCCTGGTCATCGACCAGCAGGTTGCGCCATTTGAGATCGTTGTGGGCGAAATGGTGATCGTGCATTACCCGGGTGTGCCGCGCCAGCTGACGGCTGACATGATCGACCCAGGCCGCGTCACGCAGGCGCGGGTCATTGCGCTCGGCCAACGCCGAGAGGTCCTCGGTGCGTGGCAGTTCGCGAGTGATCATCGCCCCACGGCCAAACGCCAGGCCCTGGCGCTCGAGGCCCCAGGCGACCACGTCGGCGGTGGGGATGCCCCACTTGGCGAACTGCTTGAGGTTCTGCCACTCAGCCTTGACTCGCGGGCGCCCCAGGTAGCGGCGCATGTGCTTGCCGGCTCCGGTGTAGCGTTTGACGTAGTAGTTGACCCCGTCCCGTTCGATGCGGATGACCTCGCTCAACGGGTCGCGGGTCAGACGCTCGCCCTTGATGGCGAACACCGCGTCGATACTGCCGAAATCGGCCGCCAGGTGCGCATACTCAGGCGCCAGGTTCCAGCTCGCCATCAGAGTGCGTCCCCGTAACGTTGCTTGCGGTCGTAGAGCTTCTGCGCCTTTCGCTCCAGCCAGGCGAGCAGCGCAGCCTCGTCCTTGAGCACCTGGCGCAACGGGCGCTGGAAGTAGCCGCGCAAAAAGCGCAACTTGTCGCGACGGGTCAGACCGATGTCCAGGGCCGAGAAATACAGGGCGGCCAGGTCCTTGTCGCGCCAGCGGCGGCTGACCGTCGCCCGGGTCTGGGCACGGTGCAGGTCGATCACCGACAGCCGGAAGTCGTCGGCCGTCACCGGGCGATCGGTGTGCAGCAGGAAGTGGCAGATGTAGCAGTCGCGGTGGTTGACCCCGGCGCGGTGCATGCCGCCGGTCATCTTCGCCACCTCGGCGATCAGCGCGCGCTTCAGGCGGGGCGCTGGCGGCTGCTTCACCCAGTCGATGCTGAAGTCTTCCAGGCTGACGGTCGGCGCCAGCTCCTCGGTGACGATGAACGAGTGCTGGGTGGCCGGGTTGCCACCCCGCTCGCCGTAGGCCACCGCGGTCATGGTCGGCACGCCGACTTCATGCAGGCGCTGGATCGCACGCCATTCCTGGCCAGCACCGAGCACCGGCAGCTTGGCGCTGAACAGGTTCTTGAAGATCTCACCCCAGCCGATGCCACGGTGGATCTTGACGAAGAAGCCCGCGCCATCGACCTCGGTACGCAGGGTGCGACGGCCTTCCAGCTCGCGGTACACCTCGCCCTGCAGGGCTTCGACGGCGTCGAAGGGGTCACGCCCGGCCCACAGGCGCTTGAACGGTTCGGCCAGTATCAGCTTCATGCGGTTTCCTGCCCAAGGATCACGTCGGCGGCATGTTGCGGCATGCTGTACAGGTCGGCGGTGGCGGCGAACGCCACACCGTTGCTCGACCAGGCTGCACGGGCCGCGGCGTCTTCGAGCATGCGTTGCAGATAAGCGTTGAGCTGGTCCTGCTCGAACGGCTCGTCCAGCACCAGGCCGCTGTCGGCCTCGGCGATGTAGTGGGCGTAGCCGCACACCTGCGACACCAGCACCGGCAGGCCGGCGACCAGCGCCTCGAGCAATACGGTACCGGTGTTTTCGTTGTAGGCAGGGTGGATCAGCAGATCGGCGCCGAGCAGGAAGCGTGGGATATCGCTGCGCCCCTTGAGGAACTGCACCTGATCACCCAGGCCGAGCGCAGTACTCTGCACCTGGAACAGCTTGGGGTCGTCCTGGCCGATGACCATCAGTTTCGTGCGTTTGCGCAGGCTCGATGGCAGCGCCGCGAGGGCCTTGAGGCTGCGGTCAACGCCCTTGGTCTTGAAGCCCGAGCCAATCTGTACCAGCAGCAGCTCGTCGTCGGCCAGGCCAAACTCCTGGCGGAAGGCGGCGCGGATGGCCTCGGCGTCGGCCGGGCGCCGGCGGTCCTGGGAAATGCCCGGCGGCAGCAGGTGGAAACGCGCCTCGGGAGTGCCGTAGTGCTTGATGAACAGCGGCTGCTGCACCTCGGAGATCATCAGGATCTCGGTACGTGCGTCCTTGGCGAACACCGCCCGCTCGTATTCGGCGAAGTGGCGATAGCGGCCCCAGCGGCGGTAGAGGCCGCCGCGCAGGGTCTGGGCCTTGTCCTCGAAGCAGCCGTCGGCGGCGTAGTAGACATCCAGGCCAGGCATCTTGTTGAAGCCGATCAGGCGATCGACCGGACGCTTGGCCAGGTCCGCCGCCATCCACGCACTGAGCTTCTCGTTGCGGCGGTGGTTGAACAGCGCCTTGACCGGCGCCACCAGCACCTCGAAGCCCGGCGGAATGTCACCTTCCCAGATCAGCGTGTACACACGGATCTGGTGGCCACGCTTCTGGCATTCGAGGGCGATGCGCATGAAGTCACGCTGCAGCCCGCCAAAGGGGAAATACTTGTAGAGCACAAAAGCCAGTTGCATCAACGAACATCCTCAGCCAGCAGCAGCGCGCTCAAGCGGCCCGCCACATGCTCGGGATTCAGGCGAGTGAAGCACAGCGGCCACTCGCGTTTGAGATCGAACCGGCGCAGGTCCTCGGCGCTCGGTTTGTAGGTGCACTTCTTCTGCAGGCACGGGGCGCAGGGGAAGTCGCTCGCCTGGTGGATCTGGGCGCGTCCGTAGGCACCGGTCAGACCAGGGTTGGTGGGGCCGAACAGGGAGATGGTCGGCACATCCAGGGCGGCGGCCAGGTGGCCCAGGCCGGTGTCCACCGCCACGCAGGCCTTGGCGGCGGCCAGCACACGGGCTACGCCAGCCAGGTTCAATTTGGGCAGCACCTGGCAATTGTTCAAGCCCTGGGCGATACGCTCGGCGCGGGCTTTTTCCGCAGGGTTGCCCCATGGCAGCATTACCTGCAGCTTGCGCCGGCCCATGCGCTCGGCCAGCTCGCGCCAGTAGGCCTCAGGCCAATGTTTAGTGGCCCAGGTGGTGCCATGCAGGAACACCACGTAAGGCGCGGCGGGCGGCAGTTGCAAGCGGTTGAGGTCAAGGCCGTAGTTGCCCAGCCCTTCCGGCAGGTCGTAGGCCAGGGCCAGGGCGAACAGTTGCCGCACGCGTTCAACGGCATGCTGGCCGACAGCGACCGACAGCCGCCGGTCGTAGAAGCGGCTGGCCCAGCCCTCACGGGCCGAGTAACGGTCCAGACCGGCTACCGGCGCTTTCACGTAACGGGTCAGCCAGGCCGACTTGACCAAGCCCTGGGCATCGATCACCAAGTCGTACTTGTGCTCGCGCAGGCGCTGCTTGAAGGCCTTCCATTCGCCGCTCTTGAGCGTCTGCCAGATATTCTTGCGCCAGCGGCGGATCGCCACCGGGATCACCTGGTCGACCGCCGGGTGCCAGCTGGGGATCTCGGCGAAACCTTCCTCCACCACCCAGTCGAAACGGATGCCGGGGATGGCGTGGGCGGCGTCGGTAAGCGCTGGCAACGTATGGATGACGTCGCCCAGCGACGACGTCTTGATGATCAGGACCCGCACTCAGTCGACCTCGGCCACGGTTGCGATCAGGTCGGAGCCACCCAGGCTGTGCAAGGCGGCGATCACTTTAGCCGGCTCCAGCAGCCGCAGGCAGTTGTAGTGGCCGAAGCGGCAGGTGCGGTCGAAGCAGGGGCTGCATTCGATACCGGTGCGCACCACTTCCACCTGGTCGGCCAGCGGCGGGGTGAAGCCCGGCGAGGTCGAGCCATACACCGCCACGAGCGGACGGTTGAGGGCGGCGGCCACGTGCATCAGGCCGGAGTCATTGGACACCACCGCGCTGGCGCAGGACATCAGGTCGATGGCCTCGGCCAGCGAGGTCTCGCCGGCCAGGTTGCAGGATTCTTCGCGCAGGCCCGGGATCAGTCGGTCGCGGATCTGCTCACCGACCGGGTGGTCGTTCTTCGAACCGAACAACCACACCTGCCAGCCCTGGCGGATCATCGCCTCGGCCACCTCGGCGTAATGCTCGGCGGGCCAGCGCTTGGCCTCGCCGAACTCGGCGCCGGGGCACAGGGCGAGCACCGGGCGGTCCAGCTCCAGGCCAAACTTGGCCAGGGCGGCCTCGCGGCTGGCGGCCTCGATTTGCAGGGCCGGGCGCGGATACGGCTTGGGCAGCTCGGTACCCGGTGCGTAGGCCAGGGCCATGAAGCGCTCGATCATCAGCGGGTAACGCGCCTTGTCCAGCTTGCGCACATCGTTGAGTAGCAGGTAGCGCATCTCGCCGCGCCAGCCGGTGCGCTTGGGGATGCCGGCGAAATACGGCACCAGCGCCGACTTGAGCGAATTGGGCAGCAGGATCGCCTGGTCGTACTGGCCGGCCAGCGACTTGCCGATGCGCCGCCGCGTGGCCAGCTCCAGCGCGCCGTGGCCGAGCGGGAAGCTCAAGGCCTGGCGCACCTCGGGCATGCGTTCGAGGATCGGCCGGCTCCACTCGGGTGCCAGCACGTCGATCACGCAGTCGGGGTGCTGCTGTTTGAGGCTCTGGAACAGGGTCTGCGCCATCACCATGTCGCCGACCCAGCTGGGGCCAATGATCAGTATTCTCATGCTTTATCCAGAAACATTCGGGGAGGCTGCAGGCTGCGCTACAACCTGGCCTCCCCTCTTTATATTCAGGCTATGTGGCGGACAGTGTACCACCGAGGGCGCATTGCGCCCTTTTCGCCGCAGCGCGGCCCCGGCAAGCTCAGGTCAACCCAAGCTGCCCCCAGATCCGCCTTACCTCACGGCGCTCCTCGGCGAACTGCGCCGCGTCGATCATCCCGGCCTGCTTCTGCAAGGCCTGGCGGTGCGAGGCCGAGCGGAACGCCTTGTACAGTTCGCGCAGCAGCACGGCGTCGGCGGCGGGCATCAACCCGGCCTGTTCGAGCTCTTCGAGGATACGGATGTTGTCGGTCCAGCGCAGTATGGCCGGATGGTCGTGGGACCAGGCCAAAGCGGCGTATTGCACCATAAATTCGATATCCACGATACCGCCGGCATCCTGCTTGATATCGAAGGGCTGGCCGGCATCGAAGGCATTGCCCGCAGTGCCTGCGCCGGTGGCCTTGGTGCCCAGGTTGTCACGCATCTTGGCGCGCATCTCGCTCACTTCGACGCGCAGCTTGTCCAGGTCGCGGGGCTGGCCAAGCACCTTGGCCCGAACGCCCTCGAAGGCCGTCGCCACCTGCGGGCAGCCGACCAGCACCCGGGCCCGTACCAGGGCCTGGTGTTCCCAGGTCCAGGCCTCGTTCTGCTGGTAGCGCTCGAAGGCGCCCAACGAGCTCACCAGCAACCCCGAGGCGCCGGACGGGCGCAAGCGCATGTCCACGTCGTAGAGCTGGCCGGAGTTGGTCTGGGTGGTCAGCAGGTGGATGATGCGCTGGCCCAGGCGGGTGTAGAACTGCGCGCTGTCGATGGGCTTGGCGCCGTCGGTCTCGGCGTTCGGGTCGCCATCGTGGATGAACACCAGGTCCAGGTCCGAGCCGTGGCCCAGCTCGAGGCCGCCGACCTTGCCGTAGCCGACGATGATGAAGCCCGGGTCGCACAGGCTGCCGTCGCTGCGCTTGGGCTGGCCATGGCGCGCCACGGTCTGGCGCCAGGCCAGGGCCAGCACCTGGTCGAGAATGGCCTCGGCCAGCCAGGTCAGGTAGTCGCTGACCTTCATCAGGGGCAGGTTGCCGCTGATCTCCGAGGCGGCCACGCGCAGGCTGTGGGCCAGCTTGAAGTGGCGCAGCGCCTCCATCTGCTGCTCAAGGTCATCCTCGGGGATGCGGGTGAGCCGCTCACGCAGCTCGGCGGCCAGCTCCGGGGCCAGCGGCGGGCTGAACAGCCGGCCTTCATTGAGCAGCTCGTCAAGCAGCAGCGGGTAACGGGCAATCTGCTCGGCAATCCATGGACTGGCCGCGCACAAGGTCAGCAGACGGCGCAGCGCGCCGGGATTTTCGGTGAGCAGCACCAGGTAGGCCGAGCGGCGCGCCACCGCCTCGACCAGGGGCAGCACCCGCTCCAGCACCAGGTCAGGGTTGTCATGCTCGACCGCCTGGGCCAGCAGGCGCGGGATGAAGGCATCCAGGCGCTCACGACCGATGCGCTGCATCGAACGCAGCGTCGGGCTGACCCGCAAGGCATTGAGCCGGCGCAGCGCCTCGGCAGGCTGGTGGAAACCGGCCTCCTGCAACTGGCGCCCGGCGGCTTCTTCATCCTGGGCCTGCTCCCACAGGGGCGACCATTCGCCACCGACTACGAGTTCGCCCTCGGCTTCATCCTCATCCGGATCGGCGATCACCTGACGGAAATGCCAGTCGATCCGCCCACGCCAGTGCATCAGTTGGGCATGGAAGCCATCCCAATCGGCAAAGCCCAGCATATAGGCGATGCGCGCGCGGTCGGTCGGGTCATCCGGCAGCATCTGGGTCTGGCGGTCGGCGATGGCCTGGATCGCGTGCTCGGTGTAACGCAGGAACTCATAGCCGTCGCGCAGCTCGGCGACCACCGCCGGCGGCAGGTAGCCCTGGCCCTCCAGGGTGGTCAGCACCTTCAGCAGCGGCCGCTGCTGCAGGCTCAGGTCGCGCCCGCCATGGATCAGCTGGAATGCCTGGGCGATGAACTCGACTTCGCGGATGCCGCCGGCCCCCAGCTTGATATTGTCGGCCATGCCCTTGCGCCGCACCTCCTGCTGGATCAGCTGCTTCATGGTGCGCAGCGCTTCGATCGCGGAGAAGTCCAGGTAGCGCCTATAGACGAAAGGCCGCAGCATTTCCTGCAGCTGCGCGCCGGCCGCCTGGTCGCCGGCCACCACCCGCGCCTTGATCATGGCGTAGCGTTCCCAGTCGCGCCCCTGATCCTGGTAGTACTGCTCCAGGGCATTGAAGCTGAGCACCAGCGCGCCGGCCGAACCGTACGGGCGCAGGCGCATGTCGACACGGAACACGAAGCCATCGACGGTGACCGGGTCGAGCGCCTTGATCAGGCGCTGGCCGAGGCGGGTGAAGAACTCCTGGTTGTCCAGCGAGCGCTTCACGCCTTCGGTTTCACCGCCCTCGGGGAAGGCGAAGATCAGGTCGATGTCCGACGACAGGTTCAACTCCACCGCGCCCAACTTGCCCATGCCCAGCACCACCAGGTGCTGGGGCTGGCCGCTGCGGTTGCCGATGGGGGTGCCGAACTGCTGGCAATGGCGCGGGTAGAGCCATTGATAGGCTTCGTCGATGCTGGCATCGGCCAGGTCGGACAGATCGCGGCACGTCTCGGCCAACGCTGCCTGGCGGGTCAGGTCGCGCCAGATGATGCGCAACTGCTGGCGGTTGCGCTCACGGCGCAGGTTGCGCGCCAGTTCGTCCTCGCTTTGCGCGGCCTGGGCGACGACATGGATGTGAGCGCGAAGTTGGCCCGGGGTGTATGCCTGGTCCATCGCGCCACTGGCCAGCAGCTCGAACAGCACCGCCGGATCGCGCTGGGCCTGCTCCAGGACGAAGTCACTGGCCGCAGCGACCTGGTCGAACTGGCGCCGATGCTCGGCGCCCAGGCTGTCCAGGTGCAGATCAGCATGACCGGCCAAGGCATCGCGGAGAAATTGCTGGTTGCGAGCGACCAGTGGTTGGAGAGCGGCAGGCAGATCGAGCGGCAAAGGCAGGCGCATGGTCTATCCTTGATCGGCGTGAAAGAGAGCGGTTGGAGAGGTCAAACGGGGGTTGGACCACGGTTGGACTGTCGTACAAAAGTTGGAAATAGCTGATAAAGACGAAAAATTGGCAAAACCCATCAAGATTCACCTGCTCGCGACACACCGCCAACCAACATGAACGTTTTTCCTCACAACCCGGGATGCGACCAAACGTCGCATTTGTGTAGTTTTACTACTACGCCCAACGTGCAAAAGCATGAAATGCGAAAGCATTTGTAGTAAAACTACACCGCGCCGGATGACTGTCCGGTAATCCAAGAATTCACGACGTCTGCCCATAAGGCCAGTCGCAAACTCAGGCCATCGATTCTGGTGGCCTTTCCGCCCTGGAGCAAGCCATGCAAGACCTCGATCCAATCGAAACCCAGGAATGGCTGGATGCCCTGGAGTCGGTCCTCGACAAAGAAGGCGAAGACCGCGCTCATTACCTGATGACCCGTAT
>Ga0213828_1000207_pt1 | contig 61980 bp, 57 predicted proteins | sample MC6MC0897MG_FD_180664 | JGI IMG/M metagenome (GOLD analysis project Ga0213828, IMG submission 180664) | Enriched soil aggregate microbial communities from Iowa State University, Ames, United States - MC6-MC0897-MG | ecosystem: Environmental > Terrestrial > Soil > Unclassified | place: USA: Iowa...
AGTGGTCGGTGATCTGCGCCGAGGATGCCGACCGCTACCAGGAGCCGGCCGCCAGCGATCGCCTGCTTGGCCCCGAAGTGGCGCGCATGTTCTTCGCCGCCTGCCCGGGCTGGAAGGTCGGCACGCGCCCGAAGGAGTTCACCGCGCCATTGAAGAGCGATCTGCCCGTGCTGCTGCTGTCGGGCCAGTTCGATCCGGTTACCCCGCCGCGCTACGCCGAGCAGGTGCTCAAGACCCTGCCCAATGGCCGTCACCTGATCGCCAAGGGCCAGGGCCACGGCACCCTCAACGCCGGCTGCATGCCGCGCCTGCTGGGCCAGTTCATGGACAAGGCAGACGCCAAATCGCTTGACGCCACCTGCCTGGACTCGCTGAGCCCGGTGCCGGCCTTCACCTCGTTCAACGGATGGGCACCATGATCGTCGCCGAGAATCTGCACAAAGCCTTCAAGACCAAGACCGGCCTGATCAAGGCGGTGGAGAACGTCGGCTTCCAGGCCGAAGACGGCCAGATCACCGGCCTGCTCGGCCCCAACGGCGCCGGCAAGACCACCACCATGCGCATGCTGTACACGCTCATGACGCCGGACCAGGGCAAGGTACTGGTGGACGGCATCGACGCGGCCAGCGATGCGGTCGCGGTACGCCGCCGGCTGGGCGTGCTGCCCGACGCGCGCGGCGTGTACAAGCGCCTGACCGCCCGCGAGAACATCGCCTACTTCGGCCAGCTGCACGGCATGAGCGCCGCGCAGATCCGCGAACGTACCCAGGTGCTGTCGCAGGCGCTGGACATGGAGGACATCCTGGACCGCCAGACCGACGGCTTCTCGCAGGGCCAGCGGACCAAGACCGCCATCGCCCGCGCGCTGGTGCACGACCCGCGCAACGTGATCCTGGACGAACCCACCAACGGCCTGGACGTGATGACCACGCGCGCGCTGCGTGGCTTTCTGCGTGGCCTGCGCGACGAGGGCCGCTGCGTGATCTTCTCCAGCCACATCATGCAGGAGGTGGCCGCGCTGTGCGATCGCATCGTGATCATCGCCCACGGCACGGTCATGGCGGCCGGCAGCGCCGATGAGCTGCGTGCACAGACCGGGGAAGACAACCTGGAAGATGCCTTCGTCAAGGTGATCGGTTCGGAAGAAGGATTGCACGCATGAGTTCGTTGAGCACGTTGTTGACCGTGATGCGCAAGGAACTGCGCGACCTTTCCCGCGACCGTCGCACCCTCGCGCTGACCCTGCTGCTGGGCCCGCTGCTGTACCCCATCCTGATCCTGGGCATGGGCAAGCTGGCCGAAAGCCGGGTCAAGACCCAGATCGACAAACCGCTGGACATCGCCACCATCGGCCGCGAGAACGCCCCCAACCTGGTGCGCTTCCTGGCCGCGCAGGGGCTCAATGCGGTGGATGCGCCCAAGGACCTGACCGCCGCCATCCGCGACCAGCAGATCGACGTCGCGCTGCGGATCAGCCCGGACTTCGGCAAGGACTGGGCCGAAGGCCGCCCGGCACTGGTGGAGATCGTCAAGGACAGCACCCGCCGCGCCGCCGACATCCCCAGCATGCGCCTGCAGACCGCATTGGCCGGCTACAACCAGCAGGTGGGCGCGCTGCGCCTGCTTGCCCGTGGCGTGGATGCCCAGGTCGCGCGGCCGCTGGACCTGGCCACCCAGGACCTGGCCACCGCCGAGGCCAAGCGCGGGCAGGTGCTGTCGTTCCTGCTGCCGGTGCTGCTCACCATTACCTCGTTCCTGGGCGGTGCCTACCTGGTGATGGACACCACCGCCGGTGAGCGCGAGCGCCAGTCGCTGGAGCCGCTGCTGGCCACCCCGGCGCCGCGCAGCGCGATCGTCAGCGGCAAGATCGTCGCCGCCTGCGTGGTCGGCATGGCGTCGCTGCTGCTCACCCTGCTTGCGTTCAAGTTGAGTGCGCAGCTGTCCAGCAGCGGGGCCGGGCGGCAACTCAACATGGGCTTCCTGCCGATGGCGCAGATGCTGCTGATCATGCTGCCGATGCTGTTCATCGGCACCTCGCTGCTGACCTTCCTGTCCGCGGCGGCCAAGAGCATGAAGGAAGCCCAGAGCCATATGACCTGGCTGATGCTGCTGCCGATGCTGCCCGGCTACGCGCTGATGGTGTATCCGCTGAAGAGCGAGCTGTGGCAGTTCGCAGTGCCGTTCCTGGCGCAGAACCAGATGCTGCTGAAGATCATCCGCCACGAGGCGATCAGCATGCAGATGTGGGCCGTCTACCTGGCCGCCGGCTTCGGCCTTGCCGCGGCGCTGTGGTATGCGGCGGTGCGGCGTTACCACCAGGAGCGGTTGGCGATTTCGGGCTGAGCACACCGGGGCGATGGCGAGTACGTCATCGCCCCTTTCTGCTTCGCTCCCCACAGGGTAGAGCCACGCCATGCGTGGCTGCCCCCTCGGCGGCTGCTCTCATCCGCGTGCATCCCGCGCGTACCGCGCCGGTGTATCGCCCAGTTCGCGTTTGAACACCGCGATGAACGCACTGGTGGTCTCATACCCCAGTGCCAGCGCGGTTGCCGTGACCGTGTCACCCGCCGCCAGCCGGGGCAGCGCATGCAGCACCCGTAGCCGTTGCCGCCAACGCGACAGCCCCATGCCTGTGTCGCGCTGCCATTGGCGGGTGAGCGTCCGGCTGGACAGGCCGGCGAATGCGGCCCAGTGCTCGACGCTGCGGTTGTCCTCGGGATGGGCGGCGAACGCGCTGGCCACACGTCGCAGCCGTCGATCCTGCGGGTGTGCCAGGGCCAACGGCAACGCCGGGTGGGTGGCGATCTCATCCACGATCACCCCTGCAAGACGTCGCTGGGCAGCATCCAACGGACCGGGCGGCCACTGTTGTGCGCGCGCGATGGCGGCCTGCAGCAGCGGCCCCGGTGCCAGGATTCGGGGCTGGTCGGGCAGCAGCGCGCTCGCGGCGGCGTTGAAATACAGGCTCCACCCCGCAAAGCCCTGTGGCGCCAGCAACGCGTGCGGCAGGTCAGGCGGAATCCAGGCCAGGTGGCCGGCCGGCAACAGCCAGTGCGTGGCCCCCACGTCGATCTGCATCAGGCCGCTGTCTGCGCCCAGCAGTTGCCCGCGCGCATGCTGGTGGCGCGGTGTGCGCCGTGGACCGGCCGTGCCGCCACGCGGGACGCTGCGGGCAGCGAACAGCACCGGGCCGGCGGGGTCATCGGCCAGCGCAGGGTCGAGCAGGGCGGCGTGTGTCGGATCTGCCATATCAGGTGGCAGTTATACGACAGAACCGCCGCTGCGGTGGTTGGATACTGGCCTTCCCCCGTTGGAGTGCGCCGCGATGCGACCTGAAGACCTGCTGCCGGATGACCACGACCATGTGCAACGCGCCGGCATCATCGTGCGCAAGGGCAGCGTCGGCGCGTTCCTGGCCAACGCGACAATCCTGCTCGATGCCGATCAGGACGCTGCGGCGCGCAACGCCGCCGAACATGACCTGCTGGCGCTGCTGCCTGGCCTGCACGCCCTGGGCCTGTTCGACGTGCTGGTGCCGAAGGATGCCGCGTTGCGGCAGCTGGTGGAACAGCACCGCTGACTGCGTTGTCGGCGCGGCGGTACCTGCCGCTCGTGTCCAGCGTGGCAGCGCGGTCCGGCCTCTCGCAGCGCTGCGGAGCGTAGGACGTCCATGCCATGGATAGGCATGTCATATGGAAGCTTGCGAGCCATCCATAGATCGAAATAGAAAAACTGTGAAGCCCGCGATGCATTGTCGGTTCTGGCTCTTCGCTACGCCTCGTGCCGCTCGTAGCCTGCCTGTATCCACCGATGCAGAGTTCCAATGGACCTGGACACGCACGTCAACGCGCCTATCGACATGGGCCATCGCAGCTTCCTCGCGCAGACCCACGCCATCATCGACCCCACGCAGGTGGCGGCCGCCTGCTTCGCCGATCTCCCCGCCGAGCCTCTGGAGCCGTCGGAACTGAAAGGGTGCCTGCGCCAACCGCCGCTGCTGGTGGCGCTGGATACATTGTCCTGGGAACGGCGGTTGGACGTGCTGGATCGCGCCGAGCGCCATCTGCGTGAACGCGGACGCCCCTTGTTCTGCACGTTGTTGGCCTGCGACGACGCGTCGGGCCTGCGAGGTCACCTGCGGCATCTGATGGGCTTGTGGCGGCCCGGCAAGGGCCGCGTGTGGTTCCGCGTGCACGATCCCCGCGTGTTCCGCCATCTGCGCTGGTTGTTGACCCCGGCGCAGATGGCCGAGGTGATGGGGCCGGTGCATGCATGGACGTGGCACGAGCCGCTGGGCGGCACCTGGCGCACCCATCACCGGCCTGACGCGCACGCGCCGTTCGGTCTGCTGCTGCAGCCGGACCAGTGGCAGGGTCTTGAGCAGATGGGCGTTATCAATGCGTGCCTGCGCGATCTGGTCGATGCCCCTGCTACTGCGGTCAGCAGCCCGCTGCGCGCGCTGATGGAGGGGGTACTGGAAGCGCGCGATGCCGGTCTGGAAGACGTCAGGGACCTGTCCCTTTACGCGCGGCAGCGCCTGCAGCACGGCCCAGGGTTTCGGCATCGGCCCGATGTGGCTGCGCGCCTGGCGCGTCTGCGTGGCGAAGGGATGTCCTATGCGATGGCCAGCCGGCTGGAGTCTGGTGCCTTCGCAGCTCCGGTGGCGGCATGAACGACTCTGCTGCCGCCTACTGCCCCAACTGCATCACGTTCGGCTTTCCCATCCTGCTGGCGCGCTATGCCGTGGCCCGCACCGACGCCGAAGTCCGTCGGCAGGCACCTCGCCTGCAGGCCCCTTTCGGTGCGGGCGTGCAGGACATCGCGCTGCCGACATCCGATGCGCAGTACACGCTGCGGCTGCTGCGCGGCGGTTACGTGTATGCGTTCAACGAGACGCGCGACGAGTGGCTGGCGTGGCAGGTCAATGAGCACGGCGACCTGTCTTCCTTCGACATCCGTGACACCTCCCCGCCGCCGCAGAACGATGACGCCCCGGCCAGCTGCTCGCGGCATGGCAGCGCGATGATGAGCAAGTGCATCGTTCTGCCCGATGCGAAGTGGGGGACCACGCTGTGGCTGGCGTACAGTACGGCACCGTGGACGGCCAGGGTATGGCGCCGCCACCAGGACGCCGCGTACCGGCAGCGCAGCATGCGCCGCATCGACATGGCCAGCTGGGTCGACAGTGGCAGCCCGCAACCGCACATGGCGAGCTTGTACCAGGCGTTGGATCAGGTGGCGGAATTCCACCTTGTCGATACCTATTCGACCCTGCCCAGAACACCAGATGCCACCAACCTGCCCCGCATGGACGTGCTCCCCGGCGAGCATGCACTGGCACACAGCCTGAGCGGCCGAGTGCAGTACGCCCAGCATCAGCTCGACCTGCTGCGCGCCCAAGCGCGGCTGGCTGCACGCCAGAGCGTCCCGGACCATCCGTTGGCGGTGACCCCGGCGCTCGTAGCACTGGACGACCCGGTGGGCATCATCGCCGACCTCAACCAGTTGGCGGTGACGCGCTTGCTGGAATGGGAGAACGAACCGGAGCGGGCAGAGAAGCGTCAGTCCGCGGCGGCCATCATCGCCCTGCGCGACGCCATTCATCACGGCGCGATCGAGGATGAAGTGCACCGGAAACGTACCAGCGCCATGGTGGGGAGGGGGATCGTCGGCGTGTTCGGTGGGCGGGCTGCCGCGCAGGAGCTGAGCAGATCGTTGCCGCTGTGGACCGACGACGTGTTCGCCGTGGAGGACGAAGACGAGGTGCTCAGGCTGGGCAGAAAGTCCTGGAAGAAATACCGCAAGCACCTGCGCGGTGGGAACGCGTATGCGCGGTGGCTGAAGAACACCTACCTGGACGAGCAGGACCGGTTCTACCAGAAGCACATCGCCGAACTGGACGATGCATATATTGCCTGGTTATCGGCAGCGGCCTTCAAGCAGCATATGGTCTGCAACTTCGACAGCACCGACACCACGTCGGGGATTCTGTATCAGGAGGCGGTGACCGCCATGCTGCAGGACGCGACCTCGCGCGGCAAAGTGTTCGCGTATGTGCTGGAACAGCTGGAGAACGGCGATCCGTTGGATCCCGAGTCCATTCTTCTGCGCGCGCAGGTGTGGAACCAGGACACGCTTATCAGCGACTGGAAACAGGTCCTGGCAAAGACGTCCACCGCACCGGGGGCGCGCGACTGGCTGCTGGCGGCCAATGGGCTGGCCAATGCGTTCAAGGCCCTGCTGGACCATCCGACGGCGGGCAAGACTGCCGGCATGTATCAAGGGTCAGCGCGTCTGCTGGAGCACCTTTCAGGTCCAGTGACGCGAATGGTGGGCGACGAAATTGGCCGTATGGTCGCTGCAGACGTGGGTCGCCTGCCTGCGCGCTGGCAGATGGGGCTATTGGCCGCCATGGCGCAGTCGGGATCGCCTCAAACCCAGCTGATGGATCTGACCGGCCACACCACGCCAAAACGCGCGCGCAAAGCCCTGGCCATGACCCTGGCGTCGCGGGCTGGCTTGAACGCGGCGCAGCAGGCCAGTGTGGCCGCGTCCGCAGCCCTCGAAGCCGCCAACGCGACGATGGATGGCGCCCGGTTCAAGTTTGGCATGGTGGCATTTGTGGACGCCGACCAACTGAGGCTGTTCAAGGCACTCAATGCCAAGGCGGTGATCCCCGGGGCGGCGATTCAGGGACACCTGCAACGCACATTGAGCGTAGTGGACCTGCATGACGCGATGCGTAGCACGGTGTCTGGGCTACATCGAAGCTCCTATGGGTATGGCGTCGCGGGGCTGGTGATGATGTCGGCCAGCCTGGGGCACTTGAACCAGCAGATCAAAAAAGCGCCCGTAGAAGAGCAGGGTCTCCTGCAGGCCAACTTCGCGGCAGGCGCAGCCGCGCTGATCGGAGATTCGGCCATTCTTCTGGGTGAGGTGGGCGCGAAGCTGCCTTGGTTCTCGAAGACCTTGGCTGAGCCGATGGGACGATGGGTGTTCAATGCCAGCACAAGAGCTGAACTGCTAGGGGGAGGTGGGCGTTTGATGAGTGGATTGGCGGGCATGGTTATTGGCGCCCTTACGTTCTATCAAGGCTACCGCGACTACCCATTGAGCAAAGGCTATGGCGCGAGCATGATGATTGGCGGAATTGCCGGCACGGCTGGCGCATTTCTCATCACCATCGGAGTCGCCATTCCATTAGCCATCTTTCTCATGATCTCTGCAGCAGTACTAACCGTAGCAGTGGCGTGGATGGTGCCGAACGAGATTGAGCGCTGGCTCGATAAAGCGGTGCACTTCGGAAACAATGAGGGCGGCGCCTTCGACAGTTGGGTGGACCAAGCAAAGGCCATGCAAGCATTGAGGGTGCTTTGAGATGCTGACAGGCTGGCAGCCTCCGTTCAAAGTTGAGCGAGATCTCACCAGAGAAGAATGTGATGGTGAACTAAGACATGACACCTCAGTCGAAAATTCTGCAGATGATGCGATAAGCCTCGTGCGCTTCAATTCAGTATTCATTGAATACGTAGATAGGACATTCAAGATCAAGGGAATGCTTGCGACGTTGGTATCGCTTACGCTTTCCTGCGTGACAGTGTTTGGCGTGTTCGCACTGATCGTCAAGGCATCTGGGATGCGTGGTGGGCTTGCGGACAGCGCCTTTTCCGTATCGTCCGTCGCACTTGCTGGAGCCGGCATGATCGCATTGATCTGGTTCGTCTACCTGCAGAAGGATATGTTTAGCTACACCCACTATCCCGTCCGCTTCAACCGCATCACCCGCAAGATCTACTTCTTCCGTCACAACGGCCCGGGCGGCGTCGTGGTGGTGCCATGGGGGTCGCCTTTCGCCTTCTTCCACATCGGCCGTGGCGGCCAGGACCCCAATCTGCGCGACCTTCGCTGCCACCTGCTTGATCGCAACCGTCAAGTGCAGCAGACCTTCACCATCGGCCATTTCTGGGATCACGATCAGGACATCCGGGAAGAATGGGCGTTGATCTGTCGGTACATGCAGGAGGGTCCGGAGACGTGCTTCGACGATCCGCTGGATCGCGTCATTACGCTCTCCACATTGCCCACCTTCCGCAATCACTGGATGCTGGTGTGTCTGATGATGGGCACCAACCTATTTCCATTTCGGCACAACCTTCTTTTTCCCTTCTATGGCGCACTGACCCTGAGTCGCTGGCTTACCTTCAAGACCTGCAAAGCGCCGGTCTTTCCGCCAGAAATCGAAGCAGAGTGCGCCATCGCACCGGATGATCCCTACGCCCTCCCCGAGCCGCGCTTCATGGCCGAGTTCGCCAGCGATCCGGCCATCTATGAGCGTGCACGCAAGCGCCACCTGGAAAAGATCATGTGGCGGTAGGTAGCGGCGTTCATGTCGCCAAGGCGCATCCCCTTCCAGACAGAGAGCAGGTGTAGCAATGTTCACCGGTTGGCAGCCAGTGCTCAGTAAAGATAGAGGTCTTTATCCTACAGAGCTGAAGAATCGACTGGAGCGCACAGGTCGCCGCGATGTCAGGCCGGACGATGCCATTGCGATGACGCGTTTCAACTCGACCTATGTGGAGATGGTTGATCGCACGTTCAAGATCAAGGGGATGTTCGCACCCCTCGCTGGCATCAGTGCGCTCGTCGCCTTTCTGATAGCTTCGCTCTCCTTGCCATGGCGACCGCTCGTTGTGGAATCGGAAATTGACCTCGAGAACATCACCGCTGTGGTCTTGATTTCCATGGCATTCGTCAATTGCTGCGTGCGTTTCTGGAGGATCAATCTGCGTAAGGATTTGTTCCAGTACACGTACTATCCCGTGCGGTTCAATCGGAGAACGCAGAAGGTCTACTTCTTTCGTCACAATGGGGCCGGCGGAGTACTCGAAGTTCCGTGGGAGTCACCCTCGTTGTTCTTTCATGTGGGATGCGGCGGGCAGAACATTGAGCTGCGTGATCTTCGCTGCCATGTGCTTGACGAAAACAGGCAGGTCATGGACACCTTCACTATTGGTCACTTCTGGACGGGTGACGCCGAGGTTCACAAGATGTGGGAATTCATCTGTCGCTACATGCAGAATGGCCCGGATCAAGCCTTCGGCACACCTTCGGAAGGCGTCATCACCCTGTCCACACTGCCAACCCTTCGCAACCACTGGATGATGGTCTGTCTGATGATGGGCACGGCACTTCTGCCGACGCGCTACACGGTAATGTTCCCGCTGTATGCCGCATTGACTGCATGCCGCTGGCTGGTCTTCAAAAGCTGCACGGCGCCGGTGTTTCCTCAGAAAATCGAACTCGAATGCACCATTTCTGTGGACGATCCGCTTGCGTTGCCGGAACCCCGTTTCATGGCGGAATTCGCCCGCGCCCATGCAATTCGTCAGCACGTACGCGAGCGCCTGTGGGAGTGGAACGCGCATGAGGGCTTCATGTTGTTTAACGCGGGCTGGGTAGGCTGGAAAGTGGTTGCGTGGATCCTGGCTGGGTTACTTATCATGTACGGACTCAAGGATTTCGCTCTCGCCAATTTCTACGGCGCGTGCCTTATTTCCGCCGGATTTCTGATTGTTTTCGCCACGTTCTTGTGGAGCATCGGAGGGGGCGTTGGTCCGCACCCACGATTTGAATAAGGGCGACGAGCGCTCACGGACGTGTGCCCTCATCGCTTGATCAGGTTGTGCGATCTGCGGTCCGGGCACGCACTCATGACCGTTCGCCTCGTACATATCGCAGGGGCGTGGTGCCCCGTTCGCGCCGGAAGACCGCGATGAATGCACGTTGCGTGTCGCAGCCCAGGCTCAGCGCGGTGCTGGCCACTGACTCATCGGCAAGCGATCGCGGCGGCGTGTGGAGTACCCGCAGGCGATGTCGCCAGCGTGCCTGTTCGATGCTGGCGCGCCAGCGGAAGGAAGGCCCCGTAAACAAAAAAGGCCCGGATCGCTTCGGGCCTTTTCGTCACTACGGTGAGGCGGCGATCAACCGCCCGGCGCGAACGCCAGGGTGCGCCGCGTAGTCACCGGGGCGCCGACCGGTTCGAACTTCCAGCGCTTGACCGCGTTGAGCGCCTCGCGATCGAACACGCGCGACGGCGTGGCGCGCAGCACGCGGGCGTTGGTGACCGAGCCGTCGGTGCCGACGGTGATTTCCACCAGCACTTCGCCGGACGTGCCCGAGCGCAGCGCTTCGGCCGGGTAACGCGGGGCCGGGGTGCTGACCGGGCGCAGGCTTGGTGCCGCCGCCGCCGCCGGGGCGGCGGCCTGGCGGGCCGCGGCGGCCTGCTGGGCGGCGGCGGTCTGCTGGCGCTGCTCGGCCTCGCGGCGGGCGCTGGCCTGGCGCTCGGCATCCTGGCGCTCGCCGTCGCGGCGCGCGGCATCCTGCTGGGCGGCAATGGTGCGTGCCGCTTCGGCCTCGGCCGCCTGCTGCTGGGCCAGGCGCTGCTGGTCGGCCAACTGCTTGGTGCGGTTCTCGGCGTCCTTCTTGACCTTGTCGGTCTCTTCCTGGGTGCGCTTGAGGGCGGTCTGCATGCCGCCGGTGATGCCTTGCTTCAGGCGCGGCAGGGCCGGCGCGGTGGCGTCGACCTTCTCGATCAGCGCGACCAGCCGCTGCGCCTCGGCGAAGTCCTCGCGGCCCAGGCTCTGTTCGGCGGCGATCAGGGTGTAGGGCAGCAGGTCGGTGAGCGCGCTCTTGACCGAGGCGTCGTCCGGGGTCTTGTCGCGCAGCGCCAGGTAGTACTCGATGGCGTTGTCGCCCGCCGGGGCGTACATGCGGTTCTCGCGCAGGGCCTTGCTGGCCAGGTCGCGCAGTTCCTCGGTGCCCATCGACTGCACCTTGGCCGACACGGCAGGCGCCGCGGCCGGGGTGGCAGCGGGTGCGGCGACCGGTGCGGCCGGTGCCGGTTCGTCTTTGCCCGAGCAGGCGGCCAGGGCGACCAGCAGGGCCAATGGCGCCAGCAGGCGCAGCGAGGCAATCGTGTTGACGTGCGACATCCAACTCCCCTTTGAATACGACGGTACGTAAGGCCCGATGCGGTCAGGCTGGCCGAGGCCGATGGACGTTTCCCGGCGTCCACGGCGGTACTGCAGGTGTGCAATCTAGCATCACCCCGGCCGGCCAGGGGCCGGACGGCGAGGGCAGCGTCGGCATCGTGACCGATGCCGACGCTGCCGGGCAAGTGTCAGTGCGACAGGCTCTTGCTGGGCGTGCCACTCATCAGCTTGTCGGTGTAGGCAATGCCGATGGCCGACAGGATGAAGGCGCAATGGATGACGGTCTGCCACATCACGCCGGTGGAGGTCATGCTGGCGCACTTGATGATCTGGCCGGTCGCCGCCACGGCATTCAGGTAGGCCTCGCTGTCGCACAGCGGCAGGGCGTCCAGGGTGCCCGAGGCGATGAAGGTCTTGAGCAGGTGGATCGAGGAGATGCCGATGATCGACAGCGCCAGCTTCACCTTGAGCACGCTGGCATTGACGTGGCTGAGCCACTCCGGCTGGTCGGGGTGGTTCTCCAGGCGCAGACGCGAGACGAAGGCTTCATAGCCGCCCACGATGACCATCACCAGCAGGTTGGAGATCATCACCACGTCGATCAGGCCCAGCACCAGCAGCATGATTTCCTGCTCGCCCATGGCATTGGCCTTGTGCAGCAGGTGCCACAGCTCCTTGCCGAACAGGAACACGTAGACGCATTGGGCCAGGATCAGGCCCAGGTACAGCGGCAGCTGCAGCCAGCGCGAGGCGAAAATCAGGAGGACAGGGGGCTGATGGGCCGGGGAGTGGAGCTCATGCTGGAATGCTGCGTTGCGGAAGACGCGGCAGGGTAACGGGTCCGCCGTGACCCTGCCACCCAACTGACGCACTAGACTCGGGGTTCCTCATCCGCGAGTGCTGTCGCCATGATCGATCTGTATTACTGGCCCACCCCCAATGGCCACAAAGTCACGCTGCTGCTGGAAGAACTGGGCCTGCCGTACCAGATCAAGCCGGTCAACATCGGCGCCGGCGACCAGTTCAAGCCCGAGTTCCTGGCCATCTCGCCCAACAACAAGATGCCCGCGCTGGTCGACCACCAGCCTGCCGATGGCGGCGCGCCGCAGAGCGTGTTCGAATCCGGTGCGATCCTGCTGTACCTGGCCGAGAAGACCGGTCGTTTCCTGCCTGCCGACAGCCGGGGCCGCGTGGCGGTGCTGGAGTGGCTGTTCTGGCAGATGGCCGGGCTGGGCCCGATGAGCGGGCAGATGGGCCATTTCAATGTGTACGCGCCCGAGCAGATTCCCTACGCCATCGAGCGCTACAACAACGAAGTGCGCCGCCTGCACGGGGTGATGGACAAGCGCCTGGCCGACAGCGCCTACCTGGGCGGCGCGGAGTACAGCATCGCCGACATGGCCAGCTACCCGTGGATTGGCGCGTACGACAAGCTGCCCGTGGACTTTGCCGCCTTCCCCCACCTCAAGCGCTGGCATGACGCGATCGCCGCCCGCCCGGCCACCCAGCGCGCCTATGCGCTGCGCCAGCAGGTGAACCCCGATGCCGGCAAGCCGCTCAGCGAGGACGAGCGCAAGCACCTGTTCGGCCAGCGCTGAAGCCTGCGGTAGAGCCGGGCTCTGCCCGGCTACGTCGTGCCATCGGAGCCTGAGGCAGCGGGGCAGAGCCCCGCTCTACGTGGGGCGCGTCTAACGCCGGGCTCTGCCCGGCTGCCCTTGCGCCGGCGCCAACCCAGCAAGGTCGCCGTCCACGCCCGGGTAGAAGGTCATGCTGCCTTCCCGCACTGCCTTGGTTAGGATGGGGGCTGACCGCCCCCTGCCTTGGCATGGGGGCGGACCTGTCGCTTGCCGGAACCCTTCATGCGCCACCTGTTTGCCTCGCTCGCCCTCATGCTCGCTTCGACCACCATGGCCCACGCTGAAAAACTGACCCTGGAGGCCATCACCGGTCCGCTGCCGTTGTCCGGTCCGACCCTGATGAAACCCAAGGTGGCCCCCGACGGCTCGCAGGTCAGTTTCCTGCGCGGCAAGCAGGAGGACCGCAACCAGCTGGACCTGTGGAGCTTCGATATCGCCAGCGGCCAGACCCGGCTGCTGGTGGACTCCAAGGTGGTGCTGCCCGGCACCGAAACCCTCAGCGATGAAGAGAAGGCCCGCCGCGAGCGCCAGCGCATCGCCGCGATGACCGGCATTGTCGATTACCAGTGGTCGCCCGACGCGCACACCCTGCTGTTCCCGCTGGGCGGCGAGCTGTACCTGTATGACCTGTCCAAACAAGGCACGGCTGCCGTGCGCCAGCTGACCCACGGGGAGGGCTTTGCCACCGACGCCAAGCTGTCGCCGAAGGGCGGCTTTGTCAGCTTCGTGCGCGCGCGCAACCTGTGGGTGATCGATCTGGCCAGCGACAAGCAGATCCAGCTGACCCGCGATGGCAGCGACACCATCGGCAACGGCGTGGCCGAGTTCGTCGCCGATGAGGAGATGGACCGCCACACCGGCTACTGGTGGGCCCCGGACGATTCGGCGATCGCCTTCGCGCGTATCGACGAAAGCCCGGTGCCGGTGCAGAAGCGCTACGAAATGTACGCCGACCGCACCGAAATGATCGAACAGCGCTACCCCGCCGCCGGCGACCACAACGTCACCGTGACGCTGGCGGTGATTGCCCCCAAGGCCGATGCCGCGCCGCGCTGGGTCGACCTGGGCCGCGACCCCGACATCTACCTGGCACGCGTGGACTGGCGCGATCCGCAACGGCTGACCTTCCAGCGGCAGTCGCGCGACCAGAAGCATCTCGAGTTGATCCAGGCCGACCTGGCCAGTGGCAAGCAGCACACGCTGGTCACCGAAACCTCCAGGACCTGGGTGCCGCTGCACAACAGCCTGCGCTTCCTGGCGCAGGGCGGTTTCGTATGGTCGTCCGAGCGCAGCGGCTTTGAACACCTGTACCGCATCTCCGAGGACGGCAAGACCGTTACCGCGCTCACCCAGGGCAACTGGCCGGTGGACGAACTGCTGGCAGTGGACGAAGCGGCCGGCAAGGTCTACTTCCGCGCCGGGGTCGAGTCGCCGCGCGAAAGCCAGATCTACGCGGTGTCGCTGCAGGGCGGCACGCCGCAGCGCCTGTCCCAGGCACCGGGCATGCACAGCGCCAGCTTCGCGCGCAATGCCAGTGTGTACGTGGACAGCTGGTCCAACACCACCACCCCGCCGCAGATTTCGCTGCACCGTGCCGATGGCACGAAGATCGCCACGCTGGTGGAGAACAACCTGGCCGATCCGCAGCACCCGTATGCGCGTTACCTCGAGGCGCAGCGCCCGGTCGAGTTCGGTACCCTGAAGGCGGCCGACAACCGCACCGAGCTGCACTACAGCCTGATCAAGCCGGCCGGTTTCGACCCGGCCAAGCGCTATCCGGTGGCGGTGTATGTGTACGGCGGGCCCGCCAGCCAGACCGTCACCAACAGCTGGCCCGGCCGCGGCGACCACCTGTTCAACCAGTACCTGGCCCAGCAGGGTTATGTGGTGTTCTCGCTGGACAACCGCGGCACCCCGCGCCGCGGCCGCGATTTCGGCGGCGCGCTGTATGGCGTGCAGGGCACGGTGGAAGTGGCCGACCAGCTGCGCGGCGTGGCCTGGCTGAAGCAGCAGCCGTGGGTGGACCCGGCGCGCATCGGCGTGCAGGGCTGGTCCAACGGCGGCTACATGACCCTGATGCTGCTGGCCAAGGCATCGGACACCTATGCCTGCGGCGTGGCCGGCGCGCCGGTCACCGATTGGGGCCTGTACGACAGCCACTACACCGAGCGCTACATGAACCTGCCGGGCAACAATCCGAAGGGCTATGAAGAGGCGCGCGTGCTGGCCCACATCGACGGCCTGCGCTCGCGCCTGCTGCTGATCCATGGCATGGCCGACGACAACGTGCTGTTCACCAATTCCACCGCGCTGATGAGTGCCTTGCAGAAGCGCGGGCAGCCGTTCGAACTGATGACCTACCCGGGCGCCAAGCACGGCCTGTCGGGCAGCAACGCGCTGCACCGCTACCGCCTGGCCGAAGATTTCCTGGGGCGCTGCCTGGCACCGTAACTCTTGCGGGACCCCGCATCACCGGCATGACAAGGAGGACGCCGATGAACCAGCCACCCCCGCTTCCCGGGGCGCGCCCTGCCGGCCCCGGATGGTGGCGCCGGCACTGGCGCTGGGCCATGCCGTTGGCGGTGCTGTCGGCCAGCGCGGCGGCCGCCGCCGCGGTGTGGCTGGCGGTCACCCAGTGGGCGCATTGGAGCCGCAGCAGCGAGCCCTACCAGGAAGCCATGCGCCGTGCGCGCTGCAGTGTGGAGCTGGTGGCGGAACTGGGCGAGCCGATTGAAGATGGTTTCCTGCCCGCCGGCAGCATGAATCTGGTGCCGGGTGGTGGTGGGCACAGCCAGTTCCTGGTGCACTTGAATGGCCCGCGTGGCGACGCGCGGATGTTCCTGCAGGCCACCCGCCAGCAGGGGGAATGGGACTACCCGATGCTGTACGTGCTTGCCGGGCAGTCCGAGCCGATCGATCTGACCGCACTGGACGATGCCGAGGCGGCGCGGGAATGCGCGCTGCGCGAGTGTCGTGCGCGCGGTGACTGCCCACCCGGCGTGATGCTGTGAGCGTAGCGCCGGCGGCGCACCACCATGACCCTTGGCCGATTGTCGGTACCGCCCTGACCGGGTAGGGTCGCAGGCATCCGTTCCCGGGAGTCCTGCATGAAGCCGCTTGCCCTTGCCGTTGCGTTGGCCCTTTCCGTCCCCGCCGCGCTGTCCGCGCCGCCCGTGCATGCTGCCGCCCCGGCCGCCGCCAAGGCGCCGACGAGCCCGGCCTGGGTCACCCGCAGCAACCAGCTGGCGCAGATCCTGCTGGATGCGCAGGGCCCGTTCCAGCCGGAGGAAACCGGCTTCTTCGGCGTGCCCGGCTACGACGACAAGGTGGCCGATTTCGGCCCGGACAACGGCGCGCGCTACCGTGCGGCCATGGCCAAGGCGCGTACCGCGCTGCAGGCCAAGCTGGCCACCGAGCGCGACCCGAACGTGCGCCAGGACCTGGCGATCATGATTGCGGCGGCCAGCCAGAACATCGAAGGCAGCGAGCTCAACGAGAAGTACCTGCTGCCGTGGACCGACACGCCGCAGACGGTGTTCAGCGGCATCAACATGCTGCTCTCCGACCAGGTATCGGCCGAGCGTCGCGCCAAGGCGCTCGATCGCCTGAAGGCCTACGCCGGCCTGGCCCCCGGCACCCAGCCGGTGACCACGCTGTCGCGCCAGCGCTATGAAGAGCGCCTGGCCGACAAGGGTCTGCTGCAACCGACAAAGATCGAGGTCGAGCAGTCGCTGGCCAACGTGGACACCTACATCACCGGCATCGAGCAGCTGTTCGGCAAGTACAAGGTGGCCGGCGCGGACGAGACGCTGAAGACGCTCGCCACCCAGCTGCGCGAGTACCGCGACTGGACCCGCAAGGACGTGCTGCCCAAGGCCCGTGCCGATGCGCGCCTGCCCGAGCCGCTGTATGCCTACCAGCTCAAGCGCGTGGGCATCGACATCGCCCCGGCGGTGCTGATGCAGCGTGCGCAGCTGGAATTCATGGAAACCCGCTCGGCGATGCGCCAGCTGTCGCCGCTGGTGGTGCAGGCCAAGGGCCTGAAGGTCACCGACCCCACCGATCCGGTGGCGGTGGTGCGCGCGCTGAAGGGCGACAAGATCGCCGATGACCAGCTGGAGCACCACTACCGGGGCGTGATCGATGCGATCGACCCGATCATCCGCCGTGAGAAGATCGTCGACGTGCCGCAGCGCCCGATGCAGATGCGCCTGGGCTCGGCCGCCGAAAGCGCCGCCTCGCCGGCCCCGCACTTCCTGCCGGCGCCGCTGGTGGGCAACACCGGCCAGCAGGGCACCTTCGTACTGCCGCTGGGCAACCCGGCCGCGGGCGACAAGGCCGCGCAGTACGACGACTTCAACTTCGGTTCGGCGGCCTGGACGCTGAGCGCGCATGAAGGCCGCCCCGGCCACGAGCTGCAGTTCACCGCGATGGTCGAACGCGGCATCTCGCTGGCGCGCACGATGTTCGCGTTCAACTCGGTCAACGTGGAAGGCTGGGCGCTGTATGCCGAAGCGGAGATGGTGCCGTATGAGCCGCTGGACGGGCAGCTGATCGCGCTGCAGTTCCGCCTGCTGCGCGCGGCGCGCGCCATGCTCGACCCGATGCTCAACCTGGGCCTGATCGACCGCGCCAACGCCGAGCGCGTGCTGATCGACGAAGTCGGCCTGTCCAAGGCGATGGCCACCCAGGAACTGGACCGCTACATGGTGCGCATGCCCGGCCAGGCCGGCAGCTACTTCTACGGCTACACCCGGATCCTGGAACTGCGCATGCAGACCGAACTGGCGCTGGGCAAGCGCTTCGACCGGCTCGCCTTCAACAACTTCCTGCTCGACCAGGGTCTGCTGCCGCCGGACCAGCTGGCGCAGGCGGTCAACGAGGTGTTCGTGCCGAAGTACAAGGCACCTGCGAAACGCTGACCGGTTGAGTGACCCCACCGGTAGACACCGACCGTCGGTCGGTGTCCCGTCGCGGAGCCACGACCTACGGTCGTGGCCCACCGCCGTGCGTGTTACCGGGTCGGCGTGATCGTCTGCGTCGGCAGGCGCGCCGGTGCCGTGGGTGCGGCCGGGTTGGGTACCCAGATCGCCACGCCGGCCGCGCGCTTCTGCGTGGTCGGAATGCCGATGCCGACACCGCCGCCCACGTGCGAGCCGTAGCTGCCGCCCCCCACTGACATGCCCACCGGCGAGCCGCTGGAGCCCACGCCCATCAGGATCACGCCATTGGCGCCCAGGGCGGCCGCCTCACGCTTGAGTCGCATCACCGCCGCATCGGTCTGGCCCTGGGTGCCGAAACCGACCGCGCTGGACGATTCCAGCTGGGCGATTTCGACCGAGCCCGCCGGCGGGGTTGAATAGATCTGCACGCTGGCCGGGTCCACCGGCGCACGCGCCTGGCCCAGCATCACCTTGGAGGTACTGGCGCAGCCGGCCACGGCCAGCAGCACGCCGAGGACGGCAATCGTTCGAATGTTCATGCATCACCCCTGTTCGGTAGGGACCTGTGGCCCGTGGCGCGATCATCGGCGCTGGCCACTGAATCGGTGCCAACGTCCTGGGACCTACGCTAGCACCGGGCAGGTGATCGCCATGACACCGCGGCGATAGCCGGCACGGATGCGCCGATGAACGCGTCAGGTTCGGCGCCGTCGGCCCGGATCTGGGCTATGGTGGCGCCACCGTCATTCAAGGAGCCTGGCATGGGATTGATCAGTCTGTTGTGGGGCATCCTGGCCCTGCTGTGGATGGTGCTGGCCCTGATCCCCCTGCTGGGCTGGGGCAACTGGTTCCTGATCCCGTTCGCGGCGGTCGGCGCGGTCATTGCCGCGCTGGGCATCCTGTTCACCCATCCCACCAAGCGGGGCCGGGCCTGGGCCGGGCTGGTGCTGAACGGCATCGTGGTGGTGGTGGGGATCGTCCGGCTGGGATTGGGCGGCGGCATCATCTGAGCCCACCCGGCGGCCGCGATCCGGGCTGCGACCATCGGTCGCAGCGGGCGGGTGCCCGCATGCAGGGGCGTACAATCAGCGGCTGCCGGGGCGTTTGCGCCACTGGCCCACGCCTGTCCAGGCGCCATTTCCGCATTCGATGATCATTCGTCCCCGCCCCCACGGCTGGCAATTGCTGTACATCCTGCGCGGCTCCATCGTTCCGGCGGTGGCGCCCAAGGTGCTGGCGATCCTGTTGCTGGCCATTGCCGTGGCCGCCTTCGCCGAGGTCTGGCATCCGCCGGGCATCGAGCGCGTCTCGGTCGCGCCGTTCACCCTGCTCGGCCTGGTGCTGTCGATCTTCCTGAGCTTCCGCAACAACGCCTGCTTCGAGCGCTGGTGGGAAGGCCGCAAGCTGTGGGGCCAACTGGTCTACGAATCGCGCAGCCTGGCCCGGCTGTGCAGCGCCCTGCTGGCTGACGACGCGCCGCGCCGCGACCGCATCTGCCGGCTCGGGATCGGTTTTGCCCATGCGCTGGCGGCCAAGCTGCGCGGGCGCGACGCCGCGCTGGCCGCGCTGCCCTGGGTGGCCGAGGACGACCACGCCCGCTTCGGCGCGCGGCTCAACGCCCCCGACCAGCTGCTGGCGATGATCGCCGCCGACCTGGCCGAACCGCTGCGCGCCGGCCGCCTCGACCCGATCCTGTACGCCCAGTTCGAGACCCGCCTGCACGCGATGTCCAGCATCCAGGCCGGCTGCGAGCGGATCCTGTCCACCCCGCTGCCGTTCGCCTACACCCTGCTGCTGCACCGCTGCGCGTGGATGTTCTGCGTGCTGCTGCCGTTCGGCCTGGCCAGTTCGCTGGGCTGGGCCACCCCGGTGGTGTCGGCGGTGCTGGCCTACGCCTTCTTCGGACTGGACCAGCTGGGCGAGGAAATGGAAGAGCCGTTCGGGCTGGAGCCCAACGACCTGCCGCTGGATGCGCTGGTGCGCACCATCGAAATCGACCTGCTCGACAGCCTCGGCGTGGACCCGCTGCCCGCGCCGCTGCAACCGCATCGTTACCTGCTGCAGTAATCCTGCCGCGCCCCCCGAATTCCGTTACGGAGCATCCCCATGGCCCACCCCGACTATCGCCCCCGCCGCATGCGCCACGACGAGTTCTCGCGCCGCCTGATGCGCGAGAACACGCTCACCACCGACGACCTGATCTACCCGGTGTTCGTGCATGAGCTGGCCGGCCGCGCGCCGGTGGCGTCGATGCCCGGCGTGGAGCGCCTGTCCATCGACGAACTGCTCAAGGTGGCCGAAGAAGCGCTGGAGCTGGGCATCCCGGTGATCGACCTGTTCCCGGTGATCGACCCGTCCGGCAAGTCGCTGGACGCGGCCGCCGCGTGGGACGAGAACGGCCTGGCGCAGCGCGCCATCCGCGCGCTGAAGTCGCGCTTCCCCGAGCTGGGGGTAATGACCGACGTGGCCCTGGACCCGTACACCACCCACGGCCAGGACGGCATCATCGACGACAAGGGCTACGTGCTCAACGACATCACCGTCGCCGCGCTGGTGAAGCAGTCGCTGTCGCACGCCGCCGCCGGCGTGGACATCATTTCGCCGTCGGACATGATGGACGGCCGCATCGGTGCCATCCGCCGCGCGCTGGATGCCGATGACCATGTCAACGTGCGCATCATGGCCTACTCGGCCAAGTACGCCTCGGCGTTCTACGGCCCGTTCCGCGATGCGGTGGGCAGCTCGGCCAGCCTGGGCAAGGCCGACAAGAAGACCTACCAGATGGACCCGGCCAACGGCGACGAGGCCATGCGCGAAATCGCGCTGGACCTGGAAGAGGGCGCGGACATGGTGATGGTCAAGCCGGGCATGCCGTACCTGGACCTGGTGCGCCGGGTGAAGCAGCAGTTCGGCGTGCCGACCTTTGCCTACCAGGTCAGTGGCGAGTACGCGATGATGAAGGCCGCCTTCGCCAACGGCTGGCTGGACGAGCGCGCCTGCGTGCTGGAGTCGCTGATCGGTTTCAAGCGCGCCGGTGCCGATGGCGTGCTGACCTATTTCGCCCCGCAGGTGGCGCGTTGGCTGCGCGAACGCTGACAATACGCGCCACTACGCCGACAGGACGATGACGATGCAGACGATGGGATGGGTCCAATGGGTGACCTGGGGCACCGGGGTGGTGGTGTTCGCGGCGGTGATCGGGCTGGTCATCCGCGGCGTGCTGCGCGCGGCCAAGCGCCCGCCGGAACAGCCGTCCGCCGCCGCCCGGGTGGCGCGTGAGGCGCAGCTGTCGCCCGAACTGCAGGCGCAGCTGGCTGCGTTGAACCAGCGCAAGGACCACGGCGACATCAGCGAAGCGGAGTACGAACGGCAGCGCGCCGCGCTGCTGTCGGCGCGCTGACCGTATCGATTCCCCTCAACGGCACGCACCGCCCGGTGCGGCCGGTGCCTTCATCCGGTACAGGTCCAGCCCGCCCGCGCGCGGTGCGCGGGCCATGCCGGCCACCACCAGCTCGGTCGGCTTGGCGGCATCCACCACCGGCGCGCCGGTCTGGCCGTCGGCCGTGTTGAACGACAGCACCAGCGGCGTGGCCGGCTGGCGGTAGTCGCAGCCCACCACCCACACCTGCGCATGTCCGCCGCTGACCCGGGTGAGGGCCAGCGCGCCGTCGTTGCCCAGCCATGCGCCGCCCAGCTCGTCGGCGCCACTGTTGAGCGGGGCCGGCAGCGCGGCCACGGTGCCGAACCCCTTGTCCTGCACGGTGGCCAGGTACAGGTCGAAGCCGCCGTGGGTGCCGGTGCCATTGCGCGCGAACAGCAGCGCCTGGCCATCCGGGCGCAGCGCCGGGCGGCGCTCGTCGGCGGCGGTGTTGATCGTCACCGGCAGCGCCATTACCGGCCCGAAGCTGCCGTCGCCGTGCACCGCCACGCTGTACAGGTCGAACCCGCCGCGCCCGCCGCTGCGGTTGGAGGCGAAGTACAGCCAGCGCCCGTCGTGGCTGAAGTACGGGTCGGTGTCATCGCTGCCGGTGTTGAACGCCAGCGGCGTGGGGTCCTGCCAGCGTCCGTCGCGCAGGACCGCCTGCCACAGGTCCCAGCCGCCGGCACCGCCGGCGCGGTCGGAGGCCCACACGATGCGCTGGCCGTCCGGGGCGATGGTGGCCTGGGCCTCGTTGGCCTTGGTCGACACCACGCCCATGCCCTCGATGCCGAATTCGGAAAGCGCCATCGCCTGCGGCGTGGAGAGTAAACTGGCGCACAGCGCGAGCAGTGACAATGGAGTGCGCATAGCCGCTTCCGTTGGGGGTTTGCGTTCCATTCTAGGCCCGGAGCAGACACACCCATGACCGCCGATCGTTACGCCGTATTTGGCCAGCCCATCGCGCACTCGCAGTCGCCGCGCATCCACGCCGCGTTCGGCCGCCAGGAAGGCATCGCGCTGGACTACCGCGCCATCGACGCCAGCCCGGACGCATTCGCCGCCGCCCTGGAGGCCTTCGCGGCCGAAGGCGGCGTGGGCGCCAACATCACCGCCCCGCACAAGGAGGCCGCCTTCCCGCTGTGCACCACGCTGACCTCGCGCGCGCGCCGGGCGGGCGCGGTCAACACGCTGCTGCGCAAGGGCGACCGCTGGCATGGCGACACCACCGATGGCATCGGCCTGGTGCGCGACCTCACCGACCGCCACGGCCTGGACCTGCGCGGCCGCCGCACCCTGCTGATCGGCGCGGGCGGATCGGCGCGCAGCGTCGCCCCGGCGCTGCTGGATGCCGGCATCCTGGAGCTGGTGGTGGTCAACCGCACCCCCGAACGCGCCGATGCGCTGATCGACGCCATGGGCGAACCCGGCCGCGCCATCACCCGGTACTGGGAAGACATCCGCGAGCTGGGCGACTTCGAACTGATCGTCAACGCCACCTCGGCCGGGCGCGACCGCGCCAACGAATTCACCCTGCCGCTGGGGCTGGTCAACAGCATGACCACCGCGGTGGACCTCAACTACGGCGAGGCCGCCATCGGCTTCACCGCGTGGGCGCGGTCGGCCGGCTGCCGCAACGTGGTCGACGGCCTGGGCATGCTGGTCGAGCAGGCCGCCGAGAGCTTCCTGCAGTGGCATGCGGTGCGCCCGCAGACCGACCCGGTGTACGCCGAACTGCGCGCCGAGCACGCGTTGGCCGGCGAGGACTGAGCCGATGAACATGGAGCTGCTGATTTCCGTGCTGGGCATGACCGCCACGCGCCTGCCGATCCTGATTGCCCTGGCCATCTCGGTGGTGTGGGTGATCGATACCCCGCGCACCACCGTGCGTAACGTGGCGTTGTGGTCGCTGATCCTGCTGGCCGCGGCCACCGTGGCCGGGCTGGTGTTGAACCTGGTGCCGATCTGGCTGGTGCAGCAGGGCAACTATGAGTCGATCCGCAGCCTGTCGATGTGGCTGGGCGTGGGTCATTTCGTGCTGGGCCTGCTCGAGGCGCTGGGCGTGGTGCTGCTGGTGTGGGCGCTGACCCGCACGCTGCGCGCCCGCAACGTGGCGGCGGCCGGCTGACCACCGCGCCGGAACGTGCGCCAGCGGGTGTGAACACCGGACCTGCATCCCGGATCTGAACCGGCGCGGAAATCCGCGCCGGTCCCGACCCTCCGCTCGTGAGAAAATACCCGCCGTGATCCAGGCAGGTAGCTCTTGGCGTGACCGAAAAAGTTGAAGCCCCGCGTGCGCTGAACGACGACATGAAGGCCGCCATCCGCGATGCCTACGCCAAGCTGCAGGCCAACACCCCCGGCTTCAGCACCCGGCGTTCGCAGAGCCAGATGATCGGCGTGGTCTCGCGTGCGCTGTCGCACAGCGGCGGCGTTGGCGTGGTCGAAGCCCCTACCGGCGTGGGCAAGTCGCTGGGCTACCTCACCGCTGGCGTGCCGATCGCACTGGCCACCAAAAAGAAGCTGGTGATCAGCACCGGCACGGTGGCCCTGCAGTCGCAGTTGTTCGAGCGCGACATCCCCAACTTCCTCAAGGCCACCGGCATCGAGGCCACGGTGGCCCTGGCCAAGGGGCGCACCCGCTACCTGTGCACGCGCAATGCCGCCGAAGCGCATGGCGATGGCGCCCAGGAGGGCATGTTCGAGGACGAGCAACCGCTGTTCGACCGGCCGTTGGCGCCGATCGAGATGGATCTGGCGCAGAAGCTGAGCAAGGACTTCCTGGAAGGGCGCTGGAATGGCGACCTCGACAACGCCCCGGAGACCATCAGCAACACGCTGCGCTCGCGCATCACCACCCCGGCGTCCGGCTGTGCCGGGCGCAAGTGCGCCTATTCGGCGCAGTGCGCGGTGCTGCGCTCACGCAACACCGTGCGCGAGGCGCAGATCGTGGTCACCAACCACGCGCTGTTGTTGTCGGCGCTGTCCATCGGTGAAAGCGACAACGGCCAGCCGCTGATCGCGCCGCCCTCGGACATGCTGCTGGTGCTCGACGAAGGCCACCATATCGGCAGCGTGGCCATCGACCAGGGCGCGGCCAGCCTGGCCCTGGACGAGATGGCCAAGCGCACCGGCCGCCTGCAGGTGTTGATTGCCGCCTCCTACCGCGCGGTGGACAAGGACAAGCTGGGCAACCTGCTGCCCAACGAGGCCATCGAAGCCGCGGCCAAGGTCAGCAAGCAGCTCAAGGCGTTCCGCGACGTCATCGACCGCAGCTGGCGCCCGGACCCGGCCGCCCAGGAGCCGATGTGGCGCGCCCCGAACGGGCGCCTGCCGGAGATCTGGATGGCCGACATCGAGGCCATCGCCGACGACACCCGCAGCCTGTTCAACTGGGCCCATGCCGCGCTGGCCCAGGTGGCCAAGGGCAAGCCCGAGGACGCCGCCCGCGAACGCCTGCAGCGCAACCTGGGCATGGCGCTGGAGATGATCGAGCAGCAGCACAACCTGTGGACGGCCTGGCGTCGCGAAGACAAGGAAGGCCAGCCGCCGATGGCGCGCTGGATCACCCTGTCGCGCGACGGCGACCTGATCCTGCACGGGTCGCCGGTCTCGGCCGCGCACGTCCTGCGCAAGCTGCTGTGGGACGAAGTGGATTCGGTGGTGATGACCTCGGCCACACTCACCGGCGGCGGCGATTTCCAGTCGCTGGCGATCGACAACGGCATTCCGGCCGAAGCCGAGATGGTGTCGCTGGCCTCGCCCTTCGACCTGCCCAACCAGGCCCAGCTGATCGTGCCTGCGTTCCCGGTCACCCCGGACGACCGCGAGCGCCATCCCAAGGAAGTGGCCAAGTACCTGGTCAAGGAACTGGATTGGGGCAAGGGCAGCATCGTGCTGTTCACCTCGCGCTGGAAGATGGAAAAGGTGGCCGAGCTGATGCCCGCCGCGCAGCGCAAGCTGATGCTGGTGCAGGGCGAGGGCGCCAAGCAGAAGATGATCGATGAACACCTGCGGCGCACGGCGGCCGGCGAAGGCTCGGTGCTGTTCGGGCTGAACTCGTTCGGCGAAGGCCTGGACCTGCCCGGCGAGGCCTGTACCACGGTGGTGATCACCCAGGTACCGTTCGCGGTGCCCACCGACCCGCAGACCTCCACGCTGAGCGAGTGGTTCGAAAGCCGCGGCCTCAATGCCTTCAACCTGATCGCGATCCCGCACGCGCTGCGCACGCTGACCCAGTTTTCCGGCCGCCTGATCCGCACGTCCACCGACACCGGCCGCGTGATCATCCTCGACTCGCGCCTGCTGACCCGCCGCTACGGCAAACGCATCATCGACGCGTTGCCGCCGTTCAAGCGGGTGATCGGCTAGGAAACGCGGTAGAGCCACGCCACGCGTGGCTGCACGGCATGACCCAGGCGCACATCCCGGTGTTACCCGCCTGGAGTGCGGCAAGCCATCCCGATGGCATCGCGATAACTCTGGCCGAAGCAGCGCACAAACGCATCCACCACGTCGAGGTTGGGCGGCCAGGCCACCTTCATTGTTTCGCCGCTGGGCAGGGTGAACGAAAAGAACCCGTCCTTGACGTTCGCCTCCGGTGGCGCCGGCACGGCAGCCAGCGCTGCGCGGGCCGCGACCAGCGCAGGCTTGTTGTTCTCGATGAGCGCGATGCTGGCATCCACGTAAGGGTTCCAGCCGCCGGCATCCGGGGCGGGCCTGTAGGTCTGGCGCATCAACGCCACGGCCTGCGCCTCCTGCCCGGCCTGCGCGCGCAACTGGGCTTCGTGCCAGATCAACGTGGTGTTGCCTGCAGCCTTGGGCTGCGCACGATAAGCGGCAATCAGGTCGGCAGCGGGCAGCTGGCACCCCGGTTTCTCCGCCATCGGACGCCAGCCGCCGGCCAGGTCCTGGTCGAACTGATCCGGCGACAGCGCCAGCAGCGCGGCACGATCAACCACGCAGTCCTCGGCAAGGGCGGGAAGCGCAGCCAGCGAAACGGCCAGTGCAAGCAGACAGCGAACAGCACGCATCGTCACCTCCGTGTGCAGAACCATCACCGCAGTGTTTGCCAGCATCGCGCGTCGGGTCGAGCCGCTACTTACTCCGACGCCGCCGGACACGCCTCATACGCCAACGCATACGGCTGGTACATGCACCGCACCAACGCATCCACCACGTCCAGCCGCGGGGGCCAGGGCACCTGCTCGGCCTCCACCTGCACCTTGCCGTCGCGGACCACCCGGCCCGGTGGCGGCGGCAGCGCGGCCAATCGCGCACGCGCCTGCTTCAACGCCGGCAGGTCGTCGTCCAGGAAGGCAATGGTGGCGTCCACATACGCATTCCAGCCGCCCACATCGGCGTGTTTCGGTTTGTAGGTGGTGCGCATCAGCGCGCTGGCCGGGTCGCGTTCCCCGCCCAGTGCGCGCAACTGCGCCTCGCGCCAGACCAACGGGGGATCGCCCGCCACAGCGGGCTGCTGGCGCCGGTAGTCGGCGATGAGTTCGGCGGTTTCCAGCACGCAACCGGGCCGGTCGGCCAGCGGCCGCCAGCCCGCGTCCGGATCACCGTCGAACACCTGCAGGGGCAGGGCGAGCACCGCGTCGCGGTTGGCCAGGGTGCATTCGGCCGCCAGCAGCGGGCCGGAAGCGCAGGACAGCGCAAGAAACACCAGGCAATGATTCAGCCGCATCGTCACGTCCATGTGTGAAGGACGCCCAGTATGAAGGCTGCGCGCCGTTCCCGCATGGGCCGAAGTCACCGTTGGCTACGCCGCCGGGTTCGGTAGTGCCGGCCGCTGGCCGGCTCCCCCGCTACGTTACAGCTTCGACAAATCGCGCACCGCGCCCTTGTCGGCACTGGTGGCCAGCAGCGCGTAGGCCTTCAGCGCGCCGGTGACCTTGCGCGGGCGCGCCTCGCGCGGTGTCCAGCCCAGCGCATCCTGCTCGCTGCGGCGTGCGGCCAGCGTGGCGTCATCCACCAGCAGGTCGATGCGGCGCGCGGGGATGTCGATGCGGATGCGGTCGCCTTCCTGCACCAGCCCGATCACCCCGCCGGCGGCGGCCTCGGGCGAGGCGTGGCCGATCGACAGCCCGGAAGTGCCGCCGGAGAAACGCCCGTCGGTAAGCAGTGCGCACTGCTTGCCCAGGCCCTTGGATTTCAGGTAACTGGTCGGGTACAGCATTTCCTGCATGCCCGGGCCGCCCTTCGGGCCTTCATAGCGGATCACCACCACGTCGCCGGCCACCACCTGATCGGCGAGGATGCCGGCCACCGCAGCGTCCTGGCTTTCGAACACGCGTGCGCGCCCTTCGAAGACGTGGATGGACTCATCCACGCCGGCGGTCTTGACCACGCACCCGTCCACGGCCAGGTTGCCGCGCAGCACGGCCAGCCCGCCTTCGGCCGAGTAGGCGTGGGCGACGCTGCGGATGCAGCCATCGGCGCGGTCCACGTCCAGCGTGGGCCAGCGCGTGGCCTGGCTGAAGGCCACCTGGGTGGGAATGCCCGCCGGGCCGGCACGGAAGAAGTCGTGCACCTTCTCATCCTCGCTCACGGCGACATCCCAGCGGGCGATCGCGTCGGCCAGGCTGCGGCTGTGCACGGTGGGCACGTTGGTATGCAGCAGCCCACCGCGCGCCAGTTCGCCCAGGATGCCGTACACGCCACCGGCGCGGTGCACGTCTTCCATGTGGTACTTCGGCGTGTTCGGGGCCACCTTGCACAGCTGCGGCACGCGCCGCGACAGCGCGTCGATGGCCTGCAGATCGAAGTCGACCTCCGCTTCCTGCGCGGCGGCCAGCAGGTGCAAAATGGTGTTGGTGGACCCGCCCATGGCGATGTCCAGGGTCATCGCGTTTTCGAACGCGGCCACGCTGGCGATGGTGCGCGGCAGCGCGCTGGCGTCTTCGCCGCCGTACCAGCGGTGGCACAGCTCCACGATCAGGCGCCCGGCGCGGCGGAACAGCTGCTCGCGGTCGGCGTGGGTGGCCAGGGTGGAGCCGTTGCCGGGCAGCGACAGCCCCAGGGCTTCGGTCAGGCAGTTCATCGAGTTGGCGGTGAACATGCCCGAACACGACCCGCAGGTGGGGCACGCGCTGCGTTCGTACTCGGCGACTTTCTCGTCGCTGGCGCTTTCGTCGGCGGCGATCACCATCGCGTCCACCAGGTCCAGCTTGTGCTCGGACAAGCGGGTCTTGCCGGCTTCCATCGGTCCGCCGGAGACGAACACCACCGGAATGTTCAGGCGCAACGCGGCCATCAGCATGCCGGGCGTGATTTTGTCGCAGTTGGAAATGCACACCAGCGCATCGGCGCAGTGCGCGTTGACCATGTACTCCACCGAGTCGGCGATGATCTCGCGGCTGGGCAGCGAATACAGCATGCCGTCGTGGCCCATGGCGATGCCGTCATCCACCGCGATGGTGTTGAACTCCTTGGCCACGCCGCCCACCTGCTCGATCTCGCGCGCCACCAGCTGCCCCAGGTCCTTGAGGTGCACGTGGCCGGGCACGAACTGGGTGAACGAATTGGCGATGGCGATGATCGGCTTGTGGAAGTCGCCGTCGGTCATGCCGGTGGCGCGCCACAGGGCGCGGGCGCCGGCCATGTTGCGGCCGGCGGTGGAGGTGCGGGAGCGGTATTCAGGCATGGGGGCTGGCAGGATCTGGCGGGCCGTGGGGGCGCGTTTCAGTTCGATTCTGCCGAAAAATTCCGGTTGCGTTTGCAACCGTTGCGCCCGCCGTTTCCAGGGCGAATGCTGAAATGCCATTCATGTTTCCGGCTTTGCCGGTTTTGGTTGTTCGCCGCGATCAGGCATGATTGGGGAGATAACCGCATTAGGGGGCATGACGCCATGAAACGTTCCAGGACCACCGCGCTGCTGTTGATGAGCGCCGCGCCGCTGCTGTTCACCGCCTGCCAGAAGGACGCCGCCGTCCAGACGCAGGAAGGGTTGTACACCTCGGTGGAGGCCTGTACCGAAGCCACGGGCGACCCGTCCAGCTGCCGCACCGCGTTTGCGCAGGCGCAGAAGCAGTCGGCCGATGCGGCGCCCAAGTACGCCTCGCGTGCCGAATGCGAAGCCGAGTACAACGCCGAGCAGTGCGTGGAACAGAAGACCTCCACCGGCCACTCGTTCATCGGCCCGATGATGATGGGCTTCTTCATGTCGCAGATGCTCGGCAACCGTGGCGCCGGCCTGGCGCAGGCCCCGGCAGCCAGCCCGGCCTACCAGGACAAGGCCAAGGGCTGGGCACGCCCTGCCCCGGGGGGCAGCGGCGGCTTGAACACCGCCAGCGGCATCGGCGCCGGCAAGGCCGGCCTGGCCCCGGTCAACGCCACCCCGAACCGTGCCTTCACCGCCAGCCGCGGTGGCTTCGGCAGCACCAGCAGCGGCCGCAGCAGCGTCGGCGGCTGATCGATGCAGCGTGTCCGTATTGCCGAGCGCAGCCAGTGGCGCGCCCGGGCCGAGGAATCCGGCTTCCGCTTCCACACCATCGACGGCCTGCCGTACTGGGATGAAACCGCGTATTACGCCTTCACCCTGCGCCAGATCGAACAGGACATCGAAGACCCCAGCGCCGAGCTTCACGCCATGGCGATGGGGTTGGTGGACGAGGTGGTGGGCAGCGAACAGCTGATGGACCAGCTGGCCATTCCGCCGGCGTTCCGCGACTGGATCGCCGACAGCTGGCGCCGTGGCGAGCCGCACCTGTATGGCCGCCTGGACTTTGCCTACGACGGTACGGGCCCGGCCAAGCTGTACGAACTCAATTACGACACGCCTACGTCGCTGTTCGAGGCCGCGTTCTTCCAGTGGCAGTGGCTGGAAGACCAGCGCAACCAGAACCGCCTGCCGCCCCACGCCGACCAGTTCAACGCGATCCACGAAGCGCTGGTGGACCGCTTCGCCCAGCTGGCCGCGCAGTTGCCGCCGCCGCTGTACTTCAGCGCGGTGGGCAGCTCGGAGGAAGACCAGGGCACGGTGGCCTACCTGCGCGATTGCGCGGCCCAGGCCGGCCTGCGCGGCGAGGCGATCGCGATCGAAGACATCGGGTTGTCCGAAGACGGTCGCTTCACCGCGATGGATGACACCGTCATTGGCAGCCTGTTCAAGCTCTACCCGCTGGAAGACCTGATGACCGAGTCGTTCGGCCAGGCCTTGCCCGGGTCGGGCGTGCAGCTGCTGGAACCGGCGTGGAAAGCGATCCTGAGCAACAAGGGCGTGCTGCCGTTGTTGTGGCAGCGCCACCGCGGCCATCCCAACCTGCTGCCGGCCGAGTTCGACGATGGGAGCGCGCTGCCACGTGGCTGGGTACGCAAGCCGCTGTTCTCGCGCGAAGGCGCCAACGTGGCCATGCACCTGGCCGACGGCAGCTGGCAGGAGAGTGAAGGTCCGTACACCGGCCCGGCAATCCGCCAGGCCGCGCACCCGCTCACCGCGTTCGACGGCGGTTACCCGCTGGTGGGCAGCTGGGTAGTGGGCGACCAGGCCTGCGGCCTGGGCATCCGCGAAGACAACAGCCGCATCACCCGCGACAGCGCGCGTTTCGTGCCGCACGCGATCATCGACGAAGCGCCGACGCGTATCTACGTCTGATGGCGATCCGACGCAACCGCAGCCTGCGACCCGGTGCGCTGGCCGGGCGCCACCTGGACGATGGCCACCGGCTGTGGCGCTATGCCGACCGCATTGCCGTGCGCTGCCACCGCTGCGCTGCGCCCGGTTGGGTAGTTGCGCCCGACAACCGGCCCCGCTTCCGCTGCCTGCACTGCAGCGTGGCGCTGGACGGTGGCTGCGGTTGCGCCCGCTGCGGCCGGGGTGACTGGGTCGGGCCGGTGCGCTACAGCGGTCGCCGGCCCTGCGGCTATTGCGGGCATCAGTGGGTAAGCGCGGATGCGACGCGCGCGGTGGCCTCCCCGGCGCTGCGTACCCTGGCCGCCACCTGCGCCCAGTGTGGACGCAGCAGCGATGTCACGGTGCGTGTGATGCAGGCTCGCGGCGCCGACGCGCTGGACCCGCACTTCGGCCTGCCGTTGCTGCTCGTCGAGAAGACCGCCGCTGGCGTGCTGTGGGCCTACAACGCAGCGCACCTGCAGGCCCTGCACGACTATGCCGACGCGCCGCTGCGCGAACGCGCCGGCGTGTCCAACGGCTCCATGTTCTCGCGCCTGCCGCAGTGGATGAAGCTGGCGCGCAACCGCGCGCTGCTGCGCAAGGCAACCACCCGCTTGATGGCCAAGGCCCGGTAGGTTCCCCACCGGGGCGACGTACGCGCGGGTTACAACAACCCGTCGCGCTTGACCGCCAGATACCGCTCCACCAGCGCGCCCGGCAACGCATCGGCGGTGACATCCAGCACCATCACCCGATGGCTGCGCAGGGCCTCATGCGCGTCGCTGCGCTGCTGCAGGTACCGCGCGATCGCACCGGCCTGGGTGGCGTCCTGCAGCGTCTCCACCTCTTGGTTCAGCGCGTCGTCCAGCTCACGCTCGCGCAGGCTGGCCACGCATACCAGGTGCTGGCGCTGCAGCAGGCGCACCGCGGCGAGCAGGTCCTCGATGTCTTCGTCGCGCACGTTGGTGACCAGCATCACCAGCGAGCGCCGCCGTTGGCGCAGGGTGAGCTCGGTGGCGGCCGCCAGGTAATCGGTGGCGACCGGTCGCGCCTGCAGGTCGTAACTGGCGCGCAGCAGTGCATCGATCGCGCCCATGCCGCGCTGCGGCGCCACCCAGCGGCTGTCGCCGCCGCTGGCAAACAGGCCCACGCCATCGCCCTGGCGCAACGCCAGGTAGGACACCACCAGCGATGCGTTGAGCACGTGGTCGAAGTGCGACAGCCCGCCTTCGCTGGCCATCATCCGCCGGCCGGTGTCGATCAGCAGCATCAGCTGCTGGTTCTTCTCGTCCTGGTACTCGCGCGAAATCAGCTTGCGCGCGCGCGACGTCGCTTTCCAGTCGATCTGGCGCAGGCTGTCACCGATGCGGTACTCGCGCATCTGGTGGAAATCGGTGCCTTCGCCACGGCGACGCTTCAGGTGTGCGCCGACCAGCCGCGAGGCCTGTTCGGCACTGAACAACGCAAAGCGGGTCAGCGGGGCGAAGTTGGGGTACACGCGCACGCTCAGCGCGGGTGGCACGGTACGCCGCTGCCGCCACAGCCGCCACGGCGCCTGCACGCGCAGGTGCACGCCGTCCAGGTCGAAGCGGCCCCGCGCGGTGGGGGTCACCGTGTACTGGAAACTGCTGGCCACCATCGGCTTGAGCGTGAGCCGGCGCGGCAGACCCTGCAGCGTCCATTGGCCCGGTGCCAGGTCGAACACCTCCACGCGCTGGTGCAGGCTGGATTCCAGCCGCAGCGTGACCGGCCGCGCCACGTTCAGTGCCAGTGCCTCGGGCATGTCGCGCTGGATGCTGGGCGAGGGTTGCCGCCACAGCCGCAGCAGGTCCACCAGCGCCAGCAGCGCGATCGCGCCGCCGGTGGCGGCCCAGCTCCAGCGCGGCCACAGCCCGAACGCCACCGGCAGCCCGAGCAGGCTCCAGGCCAGCAGCAACACCAGCAGCAACGGCGCTGGCCTCATCGGCGCAGCGTCCAGGCGTCAATGGCGCGGCGGGACCTCATTTGCGCGGTGCTTCCACCTTGGCCAGCAACGCTTCAAGCGCGTCGTCGGCACTTTGCCCTTCGATCTGCAGTTCCGGGGCCAGCGCGATGCGGTGGCGCAGCGCCGGCTTGGCGATGTCGCGCACGTCATCGGGGGTGACGAAATCGCGACCGGCCAGCACCGCCTGCGCGCGCGCGGCACGGACCAGCGCAATGCTGCCGCGCGGGCCCGCCCCCAGCGCGATGCCCGGCCACTGGCGCGTGGCGGCCACGATCCGCACCGCGTAGTCGATCACTTCGGGGTCCACGGTGATCGCGGCGGTGGCCTGCTGCAGGGCCACCACCTCGGCGGCGGTGAGCACGCGCGGCACCTGCGACAGGTCGAAGTCGGCCGCGCTGCGGCCGGTGGTGATCGCATCGACCATGCGCTTCTCGTCTTCCAGCTGCGGGTAGTCGATCAGCACCTTGAGCAGGAAACGGTCCAGCTGCGCTTCGGGCAGCGGGTAGGTGCCTTCCTGCTCCACCGGGTTCTGCGTGGCCAGTGCCAGGAACGGCGGGGTCAGCGCGAACGCCTTGCCTTCGATGGTGACCTGGCCTTCCTGCATCACTTCCAGCAGCGCCGACTGGGTCTTGGCGGGCGCGCGGTTGATTTCATCGGCCAGCAGCAGGTTGGTGAACACCGGGCCACGGCGGATCTTGAAGCTCTCCGACTTGGGGTCGTACACCGCGTGCCCGCTGACATCGCTGGGCATCAGGTCCGGGGTGAACTGCACGCGGCCGTAGTCCAGCTCCAGCGCCTGGGCCAGTGCCCGCACCAGCAGCGTCTTGCCCAGCCCGGGCACGCCTTCGATCAGCACGTGGCCACCGGCCAGCAGCGCGATCAGGATCTGGTCGAGCACCTCCGGTTGGCCGATGAACGCGCGGCCGACCGCATCGCGCACGGCATCGACGCGTTCAACCAGGCTGGGGCCGGACAGCGCGGCCGGGGCCGGGCGGGGGTCGGGCGGGGACAGCGGCGGCGGCTGGATGGACTCGGTCATAGCAGGTTTCTCATCTGGATCAGCAGGCGGATGCGCTCGCGCAGCGCGGTGAGGTCGTGCGAAGCAGGAACGTGCAGGGCAGTCTGCACGCGGGTGTGGGGCCACTGCAGCAACGTGGCGATGGCCTGCACCTGCGCCTCGCCGGTGAGCGCGGCGGCTGTCGGTGCCCGCCGCCGCAACCGCGCCAGGAACGCGCGGCGTACCGCGTCGTACAACAGCGGGGCCTTGCCGTACCGCAGCAGGTGCTCGCCACTGGCGCGCACGTGTTCCAGCAGCGAGCGGCGCTCGATCGCCGGCGACGGCAACAGGCTGCCCATGCGCTGCGCGCGCAGCCACAGCCAGGCCAGCAGGGCCAGCAGCAGGGGCACCCAGACCGGCCAGCCCTGGTAGAAGATCCGGTGCCACAACGACGGCGGGCGCGAGCCGTATACCAGCCACATCGTGCCCTGCCCATAGCGCGGGGCCAGCAGGTAGCGGGTGAGGTCGCGGTGCGCCTTGTCGTGCAGGCCATCGACGAAGTCGCCCGGCTTGGTACCGGGGGCGTCGGGCGGGGCAGGGCGGCCACGGCCCTGCATGAAATCCATATCGGCCAGCACGTCCACGCTGCCCTGGCCGTGGCGCAGGCGGGCGAACACCAGCCCGTAGGCCTCGCTGTCTTCGTCCTGCTCGCCCCAGCTGCGCTCCAGCGTGATGCCCGGCGGCGGTGCCACGCTGAAGCGGCGGCCGCCGCAGAACTCTACGTGCTGCGGGTCATCGCGCACGTGGAAGGGCTGGCAGCCGGCCTCCATATCGGTGCCGTCCACGCCCAGTGCGTCCAGCAACGGGCCATTGCGCTCGAGCAGGTCGTCGCCGGTGATCGGCGGCGTGCGCACCAGCAGGTGGCCGCCGCGTGCCACCCAGTCCAGCAGCGCCTGCGCTGTCGGCGGTGGCAGCGTAGCGCTGTCCTGCAGCAGCACCAGGGTGTCGTGCGACTGCAGCGCCATCGTGGTCAGGTCCACGCGCGGCTGCGAATGCACCTCGATGCCGTCGGCGCGCAATGCCTGCCCCAGCACGTACAAGGGGTTGTAACTGGCTTCGCCCTGCGGGGGCAGGTGCTGGGTTTCGGTGATGCGCTCGTGCGAGCGCAGGAACAGGATCGTCAGCGGCACGCCGATCGCGAGCAGCCCCATCACCACCAACAGCCAGCGCAGACGGATGCTCATCCGCGCCACCGGAACTGCTGCTGCAGGGTGCTGGCCAGGCTCTCGAACGCCTCATCGTCGGGCAGCCGGCCGGCATAGGCGGCGTACTGCCACACGCGGACGACACGCGCGAACAGGCTGCGATCGGCCGCGTCGGGCATGCGCCGCGATACGCGCAGGCACTGCGCCTCGGTGGCGCCGGGCGGCAGCGCCATCTGCGCCCGTTCGCTCATCGATTCCACACTGGCGCGGTACAGCAGCGCCAAGGCCTGGCGCGGCCGTCCCTGTTGCCACAGGGCGCGTGCGCGCGCCGCCGCGTCCGGTGGGACCTCCTGCGGCACGCTGATGTCATCTTCGACCACGGCCGACACCGTGGCACGGCGCCGCGCGCCATCGCCGCGCAACCAACGCAGCCAGCGCGGTGCGGTGACTGCCAGGATCACCAGCAGGACGCCGACCAGCCCCCACAGCATCCACTCGGCGATCTGCGCCGGCAGCAGCGGCCCCTTGGGCCTGGGCGCCGTGTCGGTGTCCTTGGCGTCCGGTTTCTTCTTCTCTTTCGCCGCAGGATCCTGGTCGGTGCGTTCCCAGCGGCTGACCTGGCGGGTAGGGCTTTGCAACGGGTCCTCATAGGCGCGCTGCACCGCCTGGCGGAAGCCGGCGGTGTCCACGTCATCGTTGCCGAAGATGCCTTCCGCAGTATTGGCCGGGTCGTTGGCATACGTGGCCGTGGGCCGCTCGGCGTCGTGCGTGTCCTTCTTTGCTTCCGCCTCGGCGTCGTCCAGCAGCTGCTCCAGCGAGGGCGCACCGGCGTCGGTCGGCTGGGCGTGCAACGGCGTGCCCGGCCATGCCAGCACCAGCGCAAGCACGAGCAGCGGTGCGGCCTGCTGCAGGCGGTCGCGCAGGCGCCGGAACGCGATCTCCACGTCCCAGGCCTCCATCTCGGTGCGCCGGTTCAAGTACAGCCCGAAACCGGCGCCGGTGTAGAACGGCCCGATCAACGTGGCCGACAGCCAGAAGACCAGGTTGAGCCCGAGCAGGGCCCAGGCCGGGGTGTCGTCGCGCACCATGGCCCACGCCGCGCGCCACGAGTCGGACAGCAGCTCGAACGGCACGAACAGGAACACCGCGGCGATGCAGCCGGCCACCAGTACCAGTTCGAAGGCCATGCAGATGGCAGCCAGCAGCAGCGCGTGCCCGAACGCACCACTGGCGATCGCACGTCGGCGCACACCCCGGTGTTCGGGCGGGTTGCCCTCGAGCAGGTTCACCGGCATCAGCAGCGTGCGCAGCGGGCTGAAACGGCGCCAGCCCAGGTAGCCCCAGAACCCGGCCCAGCCCCACTGGCGCTGGGCGCGCAGGGTCTGCAGGGCAGTGGGCTCGTCGCCGAAGATGCTGCGCGAGATGACATACAGGGCCAGCCGGTCGAACACCGGCTTGAGCCACCACATCAGCAGCCACGCCCAGCCGAATGCATCGGCCCACCATGCCAGCGCGTTGACCAGCGCGAAAACGGGCAGGCCCAGCAGCACGATCGGTGTCCAGATCGCGCGTGCATGCCGGCGTACCAGCGCCGTGCCCAGCTCTACCGCTTCCCAGCCGCTGCGTGCGCGCAGCACCACGTCGAGCTGGTCAATGCGCATGACCGCTCCCACGCCCGCCGCGCCACAACCAGGCGAACACCGCGCTCCACAGCACGGCGGCCACGGCAAACTTGCCCCACGCGGGAATCTCGGCGATCGACGACCAGAACGCTTCGATGAACGCGGCCACCAACAGCATCGCCGCCACGCCCAGGCACAGCCGCGCACCGATCACACCGCCCTCGATCAATGCATCGATGCGCCGCCTGCGCCCCGGCGCCAGCAGCTTCATGCCCAGCTGCAGGCCGGCGCCCCCGGCGATCACGATCGCGGTCAGTTCGAACGCACCATGCCCGACCACGAAGCGCCAGAACGGGTCGCCATGGCCGACGTGCTGCAGATGGCCGGCCACCGCGCCGATGGTGAGCCCGTTGAACAGCAGGATCAGCACTGTGCCCACGCCGGCCAGCAGGCCACTGGCGAAGGTACGCAGGCCGATGCTGATGTTGTTCATGATGTAGTAGCCGAACATCATCCAGTCGGTGCCGCTGTCGCGCCCCAGGTGCGGCGCGGCCGGATCGTACATGCGCTCCATCGCCGCGATCTGGGCGTTGTCCATCAGCAGGTGGATGAACTGCGGGTACCACTGCACCAGCGCGAAGGTGCCCACCAGCGGCACCACGAACAGCGCGGTGGCCACCCACATGCTGCGCGCCTGGCTGCGCACCAGCTGGGGAAAGTCCGCGAACAGGAATTCCAGCGCACGCCGCCAGCGGGGCGGTGGGGTGCGGTAGAGCAGGCGATGGCCCTGCTGCATCAGCTGCTGCAGGCGCGCCACCAGCTGCGGGCTGTAGCCGCGCTTGCGGGCCAGCGCCAGCTGCTGGCACAGGCGCCGGTAGTGCTGCGGAATGTCCTCATCATTGAGCCCGTCGGCCGGCGGTTGCCCGCGCCCACTGCGCGGGGTGTCGCCGCGCGTGGCCAGCCAGTGCTCCAGCGCCTGCCATTCGTGCTGGTAGCGGGCGACGAACTGTTCCTGCCTCATCGGCGCCCCAGCAGCCAGTTGGCCATTGCATACAGGCGCAACACGCCCACCTGGCCACCGCCGCCGCTGAGCGGGGCGACGATGCCGGCCAGTTCCTGCTGGCGCGGTGCGGACAGCCGCGCGGCACGTTCGGCAAAGGCCACCACGGCGGCCTGTTCGGCGGGCTGCAACGGTTGCGGTGGCGCCAGCACGGTGTCGATGGCGACGCTGCCCAGCACCGGGCGCGCGCTGTCGTGGATCACCACGGTGCCGGCCACCAGGTCGCCCAGGCGACGCCCGTGTGCATCGAACAGGCTCGACAGCAGGCCCAGCGCGTAGGCGAACGGCAGCATGTCCACGGTGCGCAGCAGGTTGCGAGTGATGGCGGCCATCCAGCCGATCGGCGCACCGTCGCGCGCGACCACGCGCAGGCCCAGCGCGCGCTTGCCGATGGTGCGGCCCCACAGCGCTTCCTGCACGATGGTGTAGGCCCACATCAGCAGGAACATCAGCGCCAAGTAGAGGCCCTGGCCGAACTCGCCGAGGAAGGCCAGCGGAATGCTCAGCATCATCAAGGCGCCGACACGGATGCTGAAATCGATCGCCCACGCCAGCGCGCGCGGCACCGGACCGGCGGCCGGCAGGTGCAGCGGCACGCCTTCGGGCGTGATCACTTCACGGTAGGTGTCCAGCATCGTCGCGCTCATGCGCGCACGGGGCCGGAAACGATGTGCCGGAATCCTCTCCGGTCTGCTGCCAGCGGGGGCATGCGGTTCTCGACTGCTTCCTGGTCGGCTGTGGACTTTACCGTGCGACCGGGCCGATGCCCAGCGCCGCGGGCAGGGCGATGGCGGTTGCGACCGTCGCGCGCGCGATCAGCCCAGGTAGGTGTCCTTGAGCCGTACGTAGTGGTCGGCCGAGTAGTGCAGCGATTCGATCTGCTTGCTGGTCAGCGTGCGCACCAGGCGCGCCGGGTTGCCCACCCACAGTTCGCCTTCGCCCACCACCTTGCCCGGGCCCACCACGGCACCGGCGCCGACGAAGCCGTGCTGCTCCACCCGTGCCCCGTCGAGGATGCACGCGCCCATGCCGATCAGGCTGTAATCGCCGATGGTGCAGGCATGGATGATGGTGCCATGGCCCACGGTCACCCCCTCGCCGATCAGCGTCGGGAAGCCTTCCAGGTTGTACGGGCTATGGTGGCTGACATGGATGATGGTGCCGTCCTGGATGTTGCTGCGCGCGCCGATCCGGACATGGTTGACGTCGCCCCGGATCACCGTGCCCGGCCAGACCGACACGTCATCGCCCAGCACCACGTCACCGATGATGGTGCAGGCCGGGTCGATGTAGCAGCGCTCGCCAAGGACGGGACGCTTGTCGAGGTAGGGGCGGATCGGGGACATGCGCAAACTCCGGCAAGGCAGGGGCGGGGACGCCGCCTGCAGCGTTGTCCCGGCCCCCGATGATAACGCGGGGGGGCCCGCCGCCCGCCGATGGCACGCGAACCAGAGCCGGGTAGACCCGACCGTTGGTCGGCTGCCGGAATGCCACCGGCGGAGGGTGTGCAGCCGACCAACGGTCGGCGCTATCCGGCGGGGTGGCGGGTTACGCGGCGCGGATGCGGCGCGCGCGCTCCAGGTGCACCAGCAGCAGCGAGATCGCGGCCGGGGTCATGCCGGGGATGCGCTGGGCCTGGCCGATGGTCTGCGGGCGCACGCGCTCGAGCTTCTGCTGCACTTCGGCCGACAAGCCGCGCACGCCGGCGTAGTCGAAGTCGCTGGCGATGGCGGTGTTCTCGTGGCGCTGCTGGCGCGCGATCTCATCGCGCTGGCGGTCCAGGTAGCCGGCGTACTTCACGCCGATCTCGACCTGCTCGGCCACCTTCGGGTCGGCCACCGCCGGGCCCAGCGACGGCACCTGCATGAGCTGGGCGTAGTCCAGTTCGGGGCGCTTGATCAGGTCCAGCACGTTGGTTTCGCGGCTGACCGCCACGCCCAGCGTGGCTTCCACTTCGCGGCCCAGTGCATTGCCGGGGGTGGCCCAGAGCGCGCGCAGGCGCGCCGATTCCGTGGCCACCGCCTCCTGCTTGGTCTGGAACGCGGCCCAGCGGCGGTCATCCACCAGGCCCAGTTCGCGGCCGGTGCCGGTCAGGCGCACGTCGGCGTTGTCCTCGCGCAGCTGCAGGCGGTATTCGGCGCGGCTGGTGAACATGCGGTACGGCTCGGTGGTGCCGTGGGTGATCAGGTCGTCGACCAGCACGCCCAGGTACGCCTCGTCGCGGCGCGGGCACCAGCCGGCCTGTTCGCGCACGTGGCGGGCGGCGTTGATGCCGGCCAGCAGGCCCTGCGCGGCGGCTTCTTCATAGCCGGTGGTGCCGTTGATCTGGCCGGCGAAGAACAGCCCGGACACGCTCTTGGTCTGCAGGGTGTTGTCCAGCCCGCGCGGGTCGAAGAAGTCGTACTCGATCGCGTAACCGGGGCGGGTGATGTGTGCGTTCTCGAAACCGGTGATGCTGCGCACCAACGCCAGCTGCACGTCGAACGGCAGCGAGGTGGAAATGCCGTTGGGGTAGATCTCCACCACGTCCAGCCCTTCGGGCTCGACGAAGATCTGGTGGCTGGCCTTCTCGGCGAAGCGCACCACCTTGTCTTCGATCGACGGGCAGTAACGCGGGCCGATGCCTTCGATCTGGCCGCTGTACAGCGGCGAGCGGTGCAGGGCGCTGCGGATGATCTCGTGGGTGCGCTCGCTGGTGTGGGTGATCCAGCAGCTCACCTGGGCCGGGTGTTCGGCCGGGTCACCCAGGAAGGACATCACCGGGCGCGGGTCGTCGCCGGGCTGCTCGTCCATCACGCGGTAGTCCAGCGAGCGGCCGTCGATGCGCGGCGGCGTGCCGGTCTTCAGGCGGTCGATCACGAACGGACGCTCGCGCAGGCGCGCGGCCAGCGTGGTGGCCGGCGGGTCGCCCATGCGGCCGGCGGCGTACTGGGTCTGGCCCACGTGGATCTTGCCGGCCAGGAAGGTGCCCGCGGTGAGCACCACGGCCGGGGCATGGAAGGTCAGCCCGGTCTGGGTGACCGCGCCGCGCACGGTGTCGCCGTCGATCACCAGGTCGTCCACCGCTGCCTGGAACACGGTCAGGTTCGGCTGGGCTTCCACGATCTGGCGGATCGCCATGCGGTACAGGTTGCGGTCGGCCTGGCAGCGGGTGGCGCGCACGGCCGGGCCCTTGGAGGCATTGAGGGTGCGCCACTGGATGCCGGCGCGGTCGGCGGCATGCGCCATGGCCCCGCCCAGGGCGTCGATCTCCTTCACCAGGTGGCCCTTGCCGATCCCGCCGATGGCCGGGTTGCAGCTCATCGCGCCGATGGTTTCCACGTTGTGGGTCAGCAGCAGGGTACGTGCGCCGCTGCGCGCAGCCGCCAGCGCAGCTTCGGTGCCGGCGTGGCCGCCGCCGATGACGATGACGTCGTAACGGTAGAAGGAGTCGGTCATTTCGATGGGGCTCGGGGGGCGCGGGAGGCCCGGAACGGCCCTGGAAGCAGGGCGTGGGTGGTGATTTTAGCGCCAATCGGGCCTGTCGCTGAAATCAACCCTCAAGTTGGCACGTTTTCTGCAGATAACCCAATAGCACCCAGGCTGGCAGGCGCCGTTTGGCGTTACGGACCGGAATTGGAACAGGGGCCGGTCCATGCGCAACCAGGGGAAGCAGAAGGGCCGGCAGTCGGGGGACTGCCGGCCCTGTTTTTTTGCGCCCCTGCCACGATCCAAAAACAGAAGGCCCCGCCATGGCGGGGCCTTCTGCGTTGTAGGTGCCGACATCCGACAGGGCCGGAACAGGGGGGATCCAGAGAATCCCGGCGGATATCGACATAGAACTGGATGTGACGTGCCGTGTCGCTTTTGTCACTTTGCGACCGAGGCCGTCACCACCCACCTAGATTGAACCGGGTGGGTGGTGAAAATCAAGATGGATCAGGGCTCAACTGTGCGCTGGTTCAAATTGTTCATGTTCCGCCACGGCGAACCATTGGACCGCTGGGCCGGGCGCGGGGCCTGGGCAGGGCGTGCCTGCGGCGGCGGCGACGGACGCTGCTGCTGCTGAGGCGGCCGACCGCCCACCGAATCCATGTTCCGCCACGGCGAGCCGCCGTTGTACGACGGGCGCGGGCGATCCGGCCGCACCGGCGGATTGCCCCCGTTGCCCGGACGCGGCGGCGGGCGGTGGTTGTGCGGGGGGCGATAGTTCGGATACGGGCGGTAATACGGGTTGCCGTAGCCATAGCCACCTCCGTAGTACCCGCCACCGTAGTAGCCGGGGCCGTAACCGGACGGGTACCCATAGGGATAGCGGTACTCCACCGACGGCGCGCCGTGGTAGTAACCGCTGCCGGCACCACCGCCGACATAGTCGTAGGTGGCGCAGCCGGACAGGGCCAACAGCAGGCCACCGGCGAACATCAGGCGCATTTTCATGATGGGTTCCCCCCGAGGGTATGCGGCCAGCTTCGGCCCGGCGCATTGAATCGGCCCTTAACTCCGGCCCGATCCGCTGAATGATTGCCATCGTGTCACGTTCAGCCGGGGCGGTGCGAACCGGGGCCATACGTTAATCTTGCGTCATGAGCGATTCACCCTTGCCCTGTGTCGACGACCTGCTGGCGGCCGCCGCACGCATTGCCCCGCATGCCAGCGTGACCCCGGTGCTGCAGTCGCGCGCGCTGGACGGGTTGGCGGGGGCGTCGCTGCTGTTCAAGGCCGAGCACCTGCAGCGCGGCGGGGCCTTCAAGTTCCGGGGGGCCTGCAACGCGGTGTGGTCGCTGGACCCGGACCAGGCCGCGCGCGGGGTGGTCACCCATTCCTCGGGCAACCACGGTGCCGCGTTGGCGCTGGCCGCACGGACCCGGGGCATCGCGTGCAACGTGGTGGTGCCGCAGGGCGCGGTAGGCGCCAAGCTGGCCAACATTGCCCGGCATGGCGCCACCGTGTGGCGCTGCGAAGCCAGCATCGCCGCGCGTGAAGCCATGTGCGCGCAGGTGCAGGCCCAGACCGGCGCCAGCCTGGTGCACCCCTATGCCGACCCGCGGGTCATTGCCGGGCAGGGCACGGCGGCGCTGGAGCTGCTGCGCAGCCACGGCCCGTTCGACGTGCTGGTGGTGCCGGTGGGGGGCGGCGGGCTGGCGTCGGGCACGCGGCTGGCGCTGCAGGCGCTGGCACCGCAGACCCGGCTGGTGCTGGCCGAGCCGGAGGGCGCCGCCGATACCGCGCGCTCGCTGGCGGCCGGCGAACGCCGCATCGATTTCACCCCGGACACACTGTGCGATGGCCTGCGCACCACCCTGGGCGCACCCAACTTCGCGCTGCTGCACGGCGCGGCCGAGGTCATCACCGTGGCCGATACCGCCACCGTGGCGGCCATGCGCCTGCTCTGGCAGGTGCTCAAGCAGGTGGTGGAGCCGTCCTCGGCGATCACGCTGGCGGCCATCCTCGCCGCGCCGGAGCGGTTTGCCGGGCAGCGGGTGGGCGTGGTGCTGTCGGGCGGCAATGTCGACCTGGATGCCTTGCCGTGGGCGCGCGCATGAGCCGCCGTGCCGGGGTCGGGTTGCTGGGGTGGGTATGGCGGCTGTGCATTCTGCTGGTGGCCTGGCTGCTGGGCGTCACCGCGTGGATCGTGTGGGTGGGCGAGCGCGACCAGGCGGCCAAGGCCGACGCGATCATCGTGCTGGGCGCGGCCGCGTACGACGCCAAGCCGTCACCGGTATTTGAAGAACGCATCCGCCATGGCCTGGATCTGTACGAGGCCGGCTATGCGCCGCTGCTGATCTTCACCGGCGGCTACGGCGGTACCGGCGCGCGTTTCTCCGAATCGCAGGTGGCGCGCCGCTATGCGCTCAAGCAGGGCATTCCGGACGAGGCGATCCTGATCGAAACCGCCTCGCGCACCACCCGCCAGAACCTCATCGAGGCGCGGCGCTTGATGCAGCAGCGCAAGCTGCACCGGGTGATCATCGTCAGCGACCCGCTGCACATGGCGCGCGCGCTGCGGCTGGCGCGCGAGCTGGGCATCGATGCCCTGGCCTCGTCCACGCCGAGCACGCGCTTCCGCAGCTTCCACACCAGCTGGAAGTTCCTGGTGCAGGAGATCTATTTCTTCCACCGGGACCTGTTCCCGGCGTAGCGCGGGGCTTTGCCCCGCTGACGGCATGTCGCAGCGTCGTTGCTGCGGGGTTGATGGTATTTCGCAGCGGGGCAGAGCCCCGCTCTACGGGGTGCGGCGGCGGATCGGGATGGCCGATACCGGCACGCTGGCCACGTCGCGGCCCTGTTCGCGGATCGGGGCGCCGGCTTCGGGGGCCCAGGCATGGGCGTAGATCACTTCCCAGCTGCTGGGCAGCTTGCCGTCTTCGCGGCGCAGCGGCTCGTAGGCGGCGCGGGCGGCGGCGAAGCGGCCGCGGCCGGTGAGCGTGTGGCGGCGGTCATGGCGCGCGTTGGTGGCACCGATGGCCTGCAGCTCGCGCATCAGCGCGGTCATGTCGTCGTAGGTGAGGGTGAACAGGTCGCGGTCCAGCACCGGGTCGCGGAAGCCGGCCATCATCAGCGCGTCGCCGAACTGCGCGATCGGCGCGAAGCGGCTCACGTGCGGCACGGCGTCTGCCTGGGTGAAGGCGTCGCGCAGTTCGATCAGCGTTTCCGGGCCGAAGGTGGAGCACAGCAGCAGCCCACCCGGCTTGAGCACGCGGCGGAACCCGGCGAACACCGCCGGCAGGTCCTCGACCCACTGCAGGCACAGGTTGCTGTAGATCACGTCCACGCTCCGGTCCAGCAACGGCAGTGCCTGCGCATCGGCGCACACGCGGGTGAACGGCTTCCACCAGCCGGCCTGCTTCTTGGCCTCGCGCAGCATCGGTTCGGCCAGGTCCAGCGCGATCACCTGCGCCTTGGGCCAGCGCTTCTTCATCGCCGCGGTGGCGTGGCCGGTGCCGCTGCCCACGTCCAGCACGACCTGCGGCTGGCGGTCTTCCAGGTAGTCCAGCGATTCCAGCAGGCGTTTTTCCACCTCGCGCTGCAGCGCGGCGGCGGCGTCGTAGCTGGCGGCGGCACGCGAGAACGCGCGGCGGACGTGGCGGGGATCGAAGCTGGACGTCATGGAAGGCTCACTGCGAAAACAAGGGTGCGAAGGTCAGAACGTGCCCGGGTAGGCGCCGCCGTCGATCAGCAGGTTCTGCCCGGTGATGTAGCCGGCGTGCGCGCTGCACAGGAAGGCGCAGGCGGCGCCGAACTCGTCGGCGGTGCCGAAGCGACCGGCCGGGATGTGGGTGCGCTTGCGCTCGGCGATCTGGCCGGCGTCGATGCCCTGCTGCTGGGCCAGGTAGGCGAAGTTGCCGCGCAGGCGGTCGGTGTCGAACTGGCCGGGCAGCAGGTTGTTGAGGGTGACGTTGTGGGCCACGGTCTTGCGGGCCAGGCCGGCGACGAAGCCGGTGAGCCCCGAGCGCGCGCCGTTGGACAGCCCCAGGATGTCGATGGGCGCCTTCACCGAGGAGGAGGTGATGTTGACCACGCGCCCGAAGCCGCGCTCGATCATGCCATCCACGGTGGCGCGGATCAGTTCGATCGGGGCCAGCATGTTGGCATCCAGCGCGGCGATCCAGTCGTCGCGGGTGAACTGGCGGAAATCCCCGGCGGGCGGGCCGCCGGCGTTGTTGACCAGGATGTCGACCTGCGGGCAGGCGGCCAGGGCCGCATCGCGGCCGGCCACGGTGGTGATGTCGGCGACCACGCCGATCACCTTGCGCGCGCCGGGCAGCGCCTGCAGTTCCAGTGCCGCGCGGTCGAGCGCGTCTTCACCGCGTGCGGCCACCACGACGTTCACGCCCTCGCGCACCAGTGCACGGGCGCAGCCCAGGCCCAGGCCCTTGCTGGCGGCACAGACCAGCGCCCAGCGACCGGCGATTCCAAGATCCATGGGTCACTCCTGCAGTGAAAGATGGGCGTACATGATCGGCGATGCGCGCGGTGGATGGGTCAGGGAAGGCCGGCAACGAAGTGTTGCAGCTGCGTGGCCACCGCGTCGGTGTGGCCCAGGAACGGCGCATGGCCACCCTGGGCGATCACATGCGCCTGCGCGCCGGGCGCCAACGTGGCGGCGGCCTGCATGGCGCGCGCGGACACCAGCCGGTCGCGCGCGCCGGCCAGCCACAGACTCGGCTTGCCCAGCCCGGCCAGGGCGCCGCGCAGGTCGCTGTTCTCGAGCAGGCGCAGCCCTTCCTGCAGCGCACGCGCGGCCGGTTCACCGCGCGCGATGAGCATCTCGCGCAGCGTGCGCAGTTCCTGCCGGGCATGCTCGGAGCCCATCGCATCCAGGGCGAGGAAACGCTCCAGGGTGCCGCGGTAGTCCTGCGCCAGGTCCTGCCCGAACTGTTCGAACACCGCCGGCTCCACCGCGTGCGGCCAGTCGTCGCCGCGCACGAAACGCGGGGTCGCGGCGATCATCACCACCGCGCGCACCTGCGGCAGCGTGGCGGCGGCATGCAGGGCGAACAGCCCACCCAGCGACCACCCGCACCATACGGCCGGTGGCGTGGCGGCGGCGATGGCGTTGACCACGTGGGGCAGCCGCAGCGGCGTGGCATCGTCGTGGCTGAAGCCATGGCCGGGCAGGTCCACCAGGTGCAGCTGGTACTGCGCGGCCAGGCGGTCCACCAGCGGCGCGAACACGCCCCCATGCAGTGCCCAGCCATGGATGAGCACCAGCGCCGGCCCGCTGCCGACCACCTCGATATGCAGGCTCACAGCACCGGGCTCACGCGCTCAGTGCATCCAGCGACTGCTGGCGCAGCACGGTGTCGCGCGCGTGCCCGATCGCGTCGGTAAGCGCGCGCACCTGCGCCGGGGTATGCAGTGCGGACAAGGTCACGCGCAGGCGCGCCTTCCCTTCGGGCACGGTGGGCGGACGGATCGCGCTGACCAGGAAGCCGGAGGCTTCCAGTGCGGCCGACAACGCCATCACGGTGGACTCGGCGCCGCACAGCAATGGCTGGATCGGCGTATCCGACGGCATCAGTTCCAACCCGTGCTGGCGCGCACCGGCACGGAACACGGCGATCAGCTCGCCGAGTTTTTCGCGTCGCCAGTCGTCACGCCGGGCCAGTTTCACCGCGGCCAGCGATGCGGCCGCCTGTGCCGGCGACACTGCCGTGGTGTAGATGTACGGGCGTGCGGTTTCGGCCAGGTGCTGGATCAGGGCCTCATCGCCCAGCACCACCGCGCCACTGCCACCCAGCGCCTTGCCCAGGGTGGCCAGCTGCAGCGGCACGTCGGCCACGCCCAGGCCGGCATCGGCCACGCAGCCGCGGCCGTGTTCGCCGACCACGCCGATGCCATGCGCATCGTCCACGTACAACAGCGCTTCCTGCATGCGCGCTACCAGCGACAGCGAGCGCAGCGGGGCGATGTCGCCGTCCATGCTGAACACGCCATCGGTGACCAGCATCGCCGCGCCGTCGGGCGCGTGCTTCAACTGGCGCAGTGCGCCTTCGGTGTCCAGGTGCGGGTAACGGCGCAGCCGGCAGCCGGCCAGGCGCGTGGCGTCGAGCAGGCTGGCGTGGTTGAGCCGGTCCTGCACGCACACATCGTCTTCTTCGCTGAGCAATGCCTGCTGCACCGCCAGGTTGGCGGCAAAGCCGCTGCCGAACAGCAGGGCGCGCGGGTAGCCGAGCCACTCGGCCATTTCCCGCTCCAGCGCGTCATGCAGCGCATGGTGGCCGCAGATCAGGTGCGAGGCGGTGGCACCGGCGCCGTCGCGCGCGGCGGCGTCCTGCAGCGCGCTGACCACCCCGAACTGTTGCGACAGCCCCAGGTAGTCATTGCTGCAGAAGCCGGTGAGCCATTGGCCGTCGATCTCCAGCCGCACGCCGTCGCGACGGGTCACCGTGCGGCGCACGCGGATGCGGCCCTGCGCGTCGCGGAGCTTGCGCTGGGCCTGGATGCGGTCGTGCAGGTCGGGGCGGGCCATGGTCGTCGGCTGGCATGGATGGGCGGTTAGCGTACCCGGTTGGCGGGCGCGGCGCTCTGCCCCGGGGGGGCGGGCAACGGGCGGGCCTCAGGCGGCCTGCTCGCAGCCGCCACCGCACGGCCCGGTGTCCTGGGTGATGTCGGCATGGACCGTGCCGGAATGGTCGTGGTCGGCTGCATCCACCTGGACCGCCATCGGGCGCAGGCCCAGCCGCGCGAACAGGGCCAGGTCGCGTTCGGTGTCCGGGTTGCCGGTGGTCAGCAGCTTTTCCCCGTAGAAGATCGAGTTGGCCCCGGCCAGGAAGCACAGGGCCTGCAGCTCGTCGCTCATGGCCTCGCGCCCGGCCGACAGCCGCACCATCGCGCGGGGCATGGCGATGCGGGCCACCGCGATCATCCGCACGAACTCGAACGGGTCCAGCTCGGCGGTGCCGTGCAGGGGCGTGCCGGCGACCTGCACCAGCCGGTTGATCGGCACCGAATCGGGGTGGGCCGGCAGGTTGGCCAGCGCCAGCAGCAGCCCGGCGCGGTGCTCGCGGGTTTCGCCCATGCCCACGATGCCGCCGCAGCAGGTCTTCAAGCCGGCGTCGCGCACGTGGCCCAGCGTGTCCAGGCGGTCCTGGTACTGGCGGGTGTGGATGATCGAGTCGTAATAGTCCGGTGCGGTGTCCAGGTTGTGGTTGTAGTAGTCCAACCCGGCCTCGCGCAGCGCCACGGCCTGGTCGCCACTGAGCATGCCCAGCGTGGCGCAGGTTTCCAGGCCCAGCGCCTTCACCTCGCGGATCATCGCCGCCACCTTGGGGATGTCGCGTTCCTTGGGCGAACGCCAGGCCGCACCCATGCAGAACCGCGATGCGCCGGCCGCCTTGGCCTGCCGCGCCTTGGCCACCACGTCCTCGGTGGCCATCAGCTTCTGCGCGTCCACCCCGGTGCTGTAGCGCTGGGCCTGCGGGCAATACGCGCAGTCTTCGGGGCAGCCGCCGGTCTTGACCGACAGCAGCGTGGACACCTGCACCTGCGCTGGATCGAAGTGCTCGCGGTGAACGCTGGCGGCGCGATGCAGCAGCACAGGCAACGGCAGCGCGAACAGGGCCAGCAGCTCCTCGCTGCGCCAGTCGTGGCGGATGTCGCTTGGCATGGAACAGCCCTCGGCGTGCAGGAACGGGGGCGGAAGTGTGGTCGCCGAGCCAAGCTGCTGTCAACCAATCGCAATTGCATGAGGTTTACAGCCCGGTAGTGCCGGCCGCTGGCCGGCAACCCAGCCAACCCAAACCCACTACAGTCTCCGCCCACGCACCCCCAAGGAGACCGCATGACCCTGCCCCGTTTCACCTACCACCCCGATCCGATCGCCACCGGCAGCGTCGTCGCCTCCGCCACGGTCTGCGTCAGCTGCCACCAGGCGCGCGGCTACGTCTATGCCGGCCCGGTGTATGCCGAAGAGGCCTACGACGCGGAGATCTGCCCGTGGTGCATCGCCGACGGTTCGGCCAGCGCGCGGCTCGATGCCAGCTTCACCGACGACGAAGGCATTGGCGGCGGCGGTGAATGGGACGAAGTGCCGGAGGCGGTGGTCGAGGAAGTGGCACGGCGCACCCCGGGCTTCAGCGCCTGGCAGCAGGAAAAGTGGTGGACCCACTGCGGGGACGCGGGCCAGTTCATCGGCCGTGCCGGCCAGGCGGAACTGCAGGCATTGGGTGCAGGTGCGATCACCGCGATCCAGGACAGCACCGGGCTGGATGATGGCCCGCAGTGGGACCATTTCTTCGGCGCGCTGCGCAAGGACGGCTCGCCCACCGCGTACATGTTCCGCTGCACGCAGTGTGGCGAACTGGGTGGCTACCAGGACTGCGATTGATCTGCGGGTGCGTCCGGTAGAAGGCTGACCGCACGCACCGGCACGCACCGACAGACACGCTTGGCGGCTGACCGCCACGCTGGGGGCCTGCCTCGTCAAACGGTGATCGCGTGCTTTCCCGGGTGTCTGCTGCACTGACCTGGCTGGGCCAGCAGGCCCTGCCCCTGCGCTGCCTGGTCTGCGATGAACCTGGCAGCGCCGGGTTGGACCTGTGCGTGGCCTGCCACGCCGCCCTGCCGTGGAACGACCACGCCTGCCCGCTGTGCGCGCTGCCGCTGCCGGAGGGCACGCCGGCGCTGCGCTGTGGCGCCTGCCTGCACGACCCGCCACGGCAGGCTGCCGCCGCCGCGGTGTTCCTGTACGCCGCGCCGGTGGACCAGCTGCTGCGGCGTTTCAAGTTCCACCACGACCTGGCCGCCGGGCGTCTGCTGTCGCAGTTGATGCTGCAGCGGGTGCCCCCTTTCGTCGACGGCCCGCTGGCCCCGGTACCGCTGCACCGCCAGCGGCTGCGCACGCGCGGCTACGACCAGGGGTTGGAACTGACCCGGCCGTTGGCGCGCGCGCTGCGGCAGCCGCTGTGGTGCGGGCTGCACCGGGATCGGCTGACGGCCGCGCAGTCGGCGCTGGATGCCGATGCGCGGCGGCGCAACCTGCACGACGCCTTTGCGGTCACCACGCCACCGCCGGCGCGGCTGACCGTGGTGGATGACGTGATGACCACCGGCGCCACGCTCGACGCGGCCGTGCACGCCCTGCAACGCGTCGGCCTGCCCGATCCCGCGGTGTGGGTCTGCGCGCGGGTGCCGTGAGTGCCCGCTCTATACTCCGGGGCTGTCACAGGGAAACACCGCCGCCGATGGATCCGTTCGCCACGTTCGACTTCTCCGATTTCTGGAACGATTGCGAGTATTCGCAGCAGAACTACCAGGAGCCGCCGCCCAGCGATGCGCTCATTGCCGAACTGCAGGCCGAATTCGGCTATCGCTTCCCCGATGCGTACATCGCACTGGCGCGCCGCCACAACGGGGGGCTGCTGCAGCGCAGCTGCCATCCGATGGACGAGGCCACCAGCTGGGCCGACGACCACATTGAAGTCAGCGGCCTGCACGCCATCGGACGCCAGGCACGGTACTCGTTGGGCGGGGAGATCGGCACGCGGTTCATGCAGCGCGAGTGGGGCTACCCGGACATCGGGATCGTCATCGCCGACTGCCCCAGCGCCGGGCACGACCTGATCATGCTCGACTACCGCCAGTGCGGCCCGCAGGGCGAACCGCAGGTGGTGCATGTGAACCAGGAAGCGGACTACGCGATCACGCCGGTCGCGCCCGACTTCACCACCTTCATCCACGGATTGGTGGATGAAGAAGCGTTCAACGATGCAGCCGAAACCCTGGAGATCGATCTGGTCACCGTGGACCGCGGCACGCTGTCGCCGATCGTGCAGCGTGCGCTGGATGCATCGGCCGATGTGCTGCCCGAGGGTGAGCGCGCGCTGCGTGCGCTGGCGCGCCGGATCACCGAGGAAAAGGGCTTCTTCGCGCTGCATGCCGACCCCGATTCGCACCGCATGTACGACCTGATGTTCTGGCTGTACTCGCAGCTGGTCACGGCCACCTCGTTCACCCATTTCGTCACGCTCCCGGCCGAGCAGGACGACTACGCAACGCCGTGCTACGAACTCATGCTGCCGTTCGACCTGGTCGTGGCGCCCTTCGGCTTCAAGACCGGTGGGTTCGCGCCCGGCTTCGTCGAAGAGTGGTGGGATACACGGGTGGCCGAGGGGGCGATCGTGCCGGTGGAGGGTGGCTGGCGCTTCAGCGCGGCGGCCGAACAGGCGCTGCTGGACGAACTGAAGGCAGCCCCCGGCGGTGCTGCGGTGTGACTGCGGCTTTCATGCGGCGGCGCTAGCATGGCGCATTGCCCCCTGCTTGGAGCTGCCCATGAACATTCCGGTATCGCCTGTGGTGTCGCTGGTTGCCCGTAGCTGGTGGGTGCTGCTGCTGTATGGCCTGGTTGCGCTGGTGTTTGGTGCGGTGGCCATCCTGCAGCCGCTTGCAGCCGCCACCGCGCTGGCCTGGGCGATCGGCGTGATGGCCATCGTCGAAGGCGTGATCAGCCTGGTTGCACTTGTCGGCGGCAACAGCGGGGTATCGCGCGGTTGGCTGGCGGTGTACGCGCTGGCATCGCTGGTGTTCGGCGTGCTGGCGGTGATCAATCCGTTGGCCACCGCCAGCGTGCTGGTACTGCTGCTGGCGGTGTGGCTGATCGTGGCCGGCATCCACCGCATCGTGTTCGCGGTGCGCGTGCGCCGCCACATCCAGGGTGAATGGCTGTTGATTCTCAGCGGCGTGCTGGCGATCGTGCTGGGCGCGCTGCTGGTGGCCAAACCGTTGGCCGGTGTGGCCGTCACCACCTTGTGGATCGGAATCGGCAGCCTCATCTATGGCGTACTGCAGGTGGTGGTGGCGTTCCGCCTTCGCCGCCTGCGCTGAGCGGTGCCGGGCCAGGCCCGCACCCCCCAACAAGGAGGAGGGCGTATGCGCAGGATGTTCCTTGCCATGATGTTGCTGGCCAGCACGGTCGGCTTGGCCGGTTGCCAGCAGATCCAACAGGTGGTCGATCCACCTTCCTCGGCGGCCCCCCTTCCCCAGGCGCGCCTGCTGCTGCGCGAGGTGGCCGAACAGGGCCACGCCGGCTCTACGCTGCTCAAGGACACGGACGGGCGGCCGCTGGCGGTCCTTGAGCCGGCCCTGATCACCACTGCGGACATCGCATCGATCGCCCTGGCCCGGACCGAACAGGGCCAGGAGCCGGTGTTGAACCTGACCATGACCGACGCTGCCGCCCCGCGCATCCAGGCCGCCACCGAAGCACGCGTCGGTCGCCGCGTCGCCTTCAGCATCAATGACAAGGTGCTGTCGGTGGCCACCATCAGTGGCCCGTTCGGCAAGGCGATGCAGGTGGCGGGGCTGGGCGACCCGGCCGCGGCACAGCGCATGTTCACCGAGATCACCGGCAAACAACCCTGAGCGCCACCGCCCGCAGGGACCGATGGACCAGAAAAGGCGTCTGCGCGACATGGCCAAAGACTGGATGACGGTGTTGATGATGTTGGGCCTGGCATTGCCCGGGGGCGCCGTCGCACGCGAGCGCTGCACCTGGCCGGAGGCGATGCCGGTGCGCGCGCTGGTACTGGTGGGCGAAGTCCATGGCACCGTGGAAACGCCGGCACTGGTCGGCGAGCTGGCCTGCGCCGCCTCGGCTGAGGGTACGGCGGTAACCATTGCCCTGGAAATCAGCGCCCGGGAACAGGCGCGGCTGGACGCCTACCTGGCAGCGGCGGGTACCCCGGCCGCGCGGGCGGCGTTGCTGGCCGGCCCGTTCTGGACCCGATCCACCCAGGACGGGCGGTCCAGCACGGCGATGCTGGCGCTGCTGGAACGGCTGCGCCGGCTCCACGCCGACGGCCGCCGCATCGCCGTGATCGCAGTGGACGATGAACGCGCCGGCACCCGCGATATGGACATGGCCGAACACATCACGCGTGCGGTGCACCCCGGCGGGCGCGTGATTGCGCTGCTGGGCAACGTGCATGCCAGCCAGCGGCTGGGGCGGCCGAACCTGCCCGACTACGCGCCGGCGGGCTACCTGCTGCGTGCACTCGCACCGCTGGGCGTACGCGTGCGTGCGCGTGGCGGTGAGGCGTGGGTGTGCGCGCCGACGTGTGGCGTACGCGCGGTTGGCGATCAGCGCGTGGGCGATGGGCCGATCGGGTATGCCACCGCGGACCGTGCGCGGTCGGGATATGACGGCAGTTACACCGTGCCTGTGTATACCGCGTCGCTGCCCGCCGTGGGGGTGGTCGGGCGGGCAGCCGGGCAGAGCCCGGCGCGTCGGTAGTACATGGCAGGGCGCCCGACGCGTCAGCGGAAGTTGGCTTCGATCTGTTCCAGCGACTTGCCCTTGGTTTCCGGCAGCCAGAACGCGGCGATCAGGAAGTACAGCAGCGTGCACGCTGCCCAGAAGAAGAACATGCTGGCGTAGCCGTGGTGGCCCACGGTGGGCAGGAAGATCGCGGCGATCACGGTGGACACGAACTGGTTGATCAGCAGCGCGATGCTCATGCCGTTGGAGCGGATGCGGGTGGGCATCAGTTCGGACAGCGCCAGCCACACGCACACGCCCGGACCCACCGCGAAGAACGCCACGAACAGCAGGATGCAGCCGGCCACCAGCCAGCCGTGGGTGGGCGAGGGCACCGGGCCGATCATCGCGCGCTCGATCACCAGCGGCGCCTGCGCGGCGTGGGCGGGATCGGGGAAGGGGTTGAGGTGCAGCCGGCGGAAGAACGCGCCGATCACGCTGTCGGCCGACACCGCATCGTCGCGGCGGATCTGCAGCGTGGCGTCGATGGGGTTGTCGCTGCGCAGCGAACGCACGTTGCTGAAACCGCCGTATGCATACGACACGGTGAGCTGCTGCGGGGCGTCGCCGGCGTTGCGGTCCAGGCGCTGCCACTGCGCCGCATCCAGCGGCAGGGACAGGGTGCTGCCGGCCACCTGCTGCTGCAGCTGCGCCTGCACGTCCAGCCGTCCGTGCTCGCTTTTGACGAACAGCAGCGCGGCGGCCAGCAGGGCCACGGTGATGCCACCGGTGCCCAGCATCAGCAGGAACTTGCGGCCTTTGCGGTCCACCAGCACCAGTGCCACCACGGTCAGCACTGCGTTGAGCAGTTTGATCGCCACGTCGGCGCCATTGGCCACCGACCCGGGCAGGCCGGCCTGGTTGAGGATGTTGACCGCATAGGCCAGCACCGAGTTGATGCCGGTGGCCTGGGTGAAGGCCAGCACCAGGCAGGCCAGCACGAACGGCCACACATAGCGACGGCTGAGCAGCGGGTCGCGCGTGCCGGTGGCGCCGGTCTGCACGGTGTCCGGTGCCTGGATGCGCTGCAGGGTGGGTTCCACATCGCGGGGCGCGACGGTGCGTTGCAGCGCAAGCCGCGCCTTCTCGATACGGCCACGGCGCACCAGCCAGCGCGGCGATTCGCTGATCAGCAGCACGCCGCCGGTGAACACCAGCCCCGGCAGCAGGCAGGTCCAGAAGATGGTGCGCCAGGCGTGGTCCTTGACGTCGAACAGCAAGCGCTGCTGTTCGGCCACCGGCAGCTGGCGCACCGCTTCGGTGGCCGCGTCCACCGCATGGGCGTGGTACAGGCCGATCAAGGCAGCCAGCACCAGCCCGATGGTCAGCAGCAGCTGGAACATCGCCGCGCCGCGGCCGCGCCGTTCGGGGCTGAGCACTTCGGCCAGGTACAGCGGCACCACCACGCCGATCAGGCCGCCGCTGATGCCCTGCAGCAGCCGTCCCATCAGCAGCGCGGCGTAGCCGTCGGACAGCGCCATGATCGGAATGCTGGCGGTGAACAGCACGCCGGCCAGGAACATCGCGCCCCGTCGGCCGATCAGGTCGGCGACCATGCCGGCGAACAGCGACGACAGCACGCTGCCCAGCAGCACCGCGGCCACCACGAAGCCGAGCTGCTGGCTGGTGAGGTGCCAGCTGGCGGTGGCGGTGGCCTCCAGGTAGGGCAGGGCGCCGGCGATGATGCCGATATCGATGCCGTAGAGCAGGCCGCCCATGCCACCGATGAACAGCAGGTAGCGGATCGGCCAGCGTGGGGCGTCGGGGGCGGGAACGGCAGTGGCGGCGGCGGTGGTCATCTACACGTTCCTGGAAAGACGGGAAGAAGGGGCGGTGCCAGCAGCCGGGCCTGGCGAATTTCTGGTGGTGGCCGGGCAGCGCCCGGCGTTACAGGGCGATCGGGTGGCCGGTGACGAACACCTGCTGCAACTGCAGCGCGGCATCCAGCACCACCAGGTCCGCGCGCGCGGCCGGGGCGATGCTGCCGCGATCGTCCAGGCCCAGGTACTGGGCCGGGAAGGTGGATACGCGCTGCGATGCATCGGCCAGCTCCAGCCCCACCTGCACCAGGTTGCGCAGCGCCTGGTCCATGGTCAGCGCGCTGCCGGCCAGCGAACCGGTGGCCAGGCGCACGCAGCCGCCGCACTTGTGCACGCGCTGCTCGCCCAGGGCGTACTCGCCGTCGGGCATGCCGGTAGCGGCGGTGGCGTCGGTTACCGCGTACAGGCGCGGAATCGCGCGTGCGGCCAGCCGGATCACGCCGGGGTGGAGGTGCTGCAGGTCCGGGATGATCTCGGCGTACTGCGCATGCGCCAGGGCAGCGGCGGCAATGCCGGGGCGGTAGTGGTCCACGCCGGTCATGCCGTTGAAGAGGTGGGTGAAGCCGGATGCGCCGGCCTGCAGGGCGGCCACGCCGTCCTCGTAGGTGCCGGCGCTGTGGCCCAGCTGCACGCGGATGCCGAGCGCGGTCAGCGCGGGAATCAACGCGGTGTGCGCGCCGATCTCCGGTGCCAGTGTCATCACCCGGATCGGCGCCAGCGCGTGCAGCTGCTGCACCAGCGCCATCGTCGCCTCCAGCGTGCGGTTGGGCTGCGCGCCCAGCCGCTGCGGGCTGATGAACGGGCCTTCCAGGTGCACGCCGGCGATGCAGGTGGCCGCGGCGTCCGGCGCGGCCATGGCGGCCGCAACGCCCTGCAGCGCATGGGCGATCTCGTCCAGGCCGGCGGTCATGGTGGTGGCCAGCAGCGTGGTGGTGCCGAAGCGCGCGTGGCTGCGGGCGATGGTGCGGGCCACGTCGCCGCCCTGCATCAGGTCCACGCCGGCCGCACCATGTACATGCAGGTCGATGAAGCCGGGCAGGATCACCGGCAGCTGCGGATCGTCGGCGCCGCTGTGGTCGTCCACCTGCAGCTGCAGGATATGGGTGTCGAAGTGCACGTGGCCGCGGCGCCAGCCCAGCGGGGTGAGGATGCGGCCGTGCAGGGAACGGGTCTGGGTCACGCGGGGGACTCGGCGATGATCACTTCGATGCCCAGCCGCTGCAGCCCTTCCAGGTACTCGGCGTCGATGCTGGCGTCGGTGATGACGGTGTGGACCTGGTCCAGCCGCGCGATGCGGTGCAGGCTGACCCGGCCGAACTTGGAGGCATCGGTGAGCACCACGATGCGGCGTGCGCGCTCGACCATGCGGTGGTTGAGGCTGGCTTCGGCCTCGTGGTGGGTGGTCAGGCCGAACTGCAGGTCCAGGCCGTCCACGCCCAGGAACAGGGTGTCGAAGCTGTAGGTGGTGAGGCTGGCTTCGGCCTGGCTGCCCTGCAGCGACAGCGACTGCTTGCGCAGCAGGCCGCCGGTGAGCAGCAGTTCCACGCCGGGTGCGTTGGCCAGTTCCCAGGCGATGTTCAGCCCGTTGGTCATCACCGTTACGTCGCGATGGCCGCGCAGGTGCCGGGCCAGGGTCATCGTGGTGGAGCCGGAGTCGATGATGATGTTGTCGCCGGCCTTGACCAGCCCGGCCGCGTGCGCGCCGATGCTGTCCTTCACCGGCAGGTTCAGGGCGTCCTTCTCGTGGATGTCCTGTTCCTGCGGCGGGGTGCGCACCAGGGTCGCGCCGCCATGGGTGCGCGTGGCCAGGCCCTGCGATTCGATGTGGGTCAGGTCGGCGCGGATGGTCACCGCCGACACGCCGAACCGCGCGACCAGCTCGCTGACCTGCACGTTGCCGTGCTCGACCAGCAACTGCAGGATCTGTTGGCGACGCTGGCGTGTGTTGCGCATGGGGGCGATTCCGTTCGGAAGGAAAGCCGAAGCTTACCGTTCCGAAAGCTCCGTGGCCCGGGAAGTTTCGTTATCGGCCCCGGCGCGGTTGCGATTGCAGGCACGGGCGTACTCGCCCAGCCGTTCGGCCACCTTGTGCTGGATCAGCGCCAATGGATCGTGGGTCAGCGCGCCGGCCTCGATGGCCAACTGCTGGTTGGGCAGGAACTGGCTGAGCAGGATCTGCGGCGGCGCGTGCTGGCGCAGGTTGGCCACCAGCGTCTCCAGCGCCGCCACCACGGCCGGCTCGCCCCAGTAATAGCGGCTGCGGTCACTCAGCGAATAGGCGCGTAGCAGCCGCAGTTCGTGTTCGTTGCCCTGGTAGTAGCTGCGCCAGCTGCCCGGCTTGTTGCGCATGCACTGGTCGAGCACGGCGATCAGGTTGGAGCACTGCGCCGCCGGCAGCAGCTCGGCCTCGATCATGGCCAGGGCGAACACGGCTTCGCGGAACGCATAGGTGGCGGCCGGGCCCACCTTGAGGATGGCGAAGTGGTCGCGCACCAGCGCATGCAGGCCCGCTTCGGTCTGGTAGTCGGTGGAGTGCGCTTCGAACACGATGCGCGGCTGCGCGTCGACAAACGCCGACAACGCGCGCGCCGCGGACGGGTCGTAGTAGTGCACGCTGCTGTGGTCGAAATCGACGCCGGGCTGCACCACCATCGCAATCACGCGCTCCCACGCCGGCAGCAGGTCCGGGGCGGAAAACGCCTCGCGGTGGATGGCCAGGGTAGTGGCGGCCGCCGCCGGCGTGGTGACCTGCAGGCCACCGGCCAGCGAGGCTTCGCCGCCGGGGATCGGTACTTCAGTGCCGATCACGTACACCGGCGGCGGCAGGCCGTGCGCGGCGGCGGTGCGTTCGGCGATGCGGGCCAGTTCGGCCGAGCGTGCCGCCACCACCGCATCGGGTAGCGGGGTGGGGTCATCGGCGCAGGACATGCTGCAGTCCAGGTGGATCTTGTGGAAGCCGGCGGCCACGTACGCCTCGATCAGCGTGCGCGCGTTGGCCATCGCCACCTCGGCCGGGCCTTTCTGCCACGCGTTGGGCCCGAGATGATCGCCGCCGAGCACCAGCCGCTCGGCCGGGAAGCCTGCATCGCGGGCGAGTTGCAGCACGTAATCGCGGTACTGCGGCGGGGTCATGCCGGTGTAGCCACCGAACTGGTCCACCTGGTTGGAGGTGGCCTCGATCAGCAGCAGGGTGTCGTAGCGCCGGGCGACCTGCATGGCCGCCAGCAGCACCTGTTCATTGCTGCAGCACACGCTGTACAGGCCCACGGGATGGCCCTGGCGATGGGCGGCGATCAGCGATTGGATGGCAGACATGGCAACTCCGGAAACAAGCGGTGCAACAAGGGGGTATCAGCAGGCAGGGTGGTGCTGGCGGGCCAGCAGCGCCGCGCCGCGCGCACCGCCGGCATCGCCGAAGGTGGGCGGCAGGATCGGCGGCACGCGCACCCCCTGGAACAGGTAGGGGGTAATTGCGGCGGGCAGGTCGTGGTACAGCTGCTCCAGCTTGGACAGGCCGCCGCCCAGCACGATCACGTGCGGGTCGATGGCCAGGATCAGGTTGGCGAAGCTGTAGCCGAGCAGGTCGCGGTGGATCGCCAGCGCCTGCGCGGCGATGGCATCACCGGCGTGGGCCAGCGCCACCACGGCGGTGGCGTCCACGGCATCACCGCCGCGGCCTTCGTGGATCAGCGCCAGTCCATTGCCGGACACATAGCGCTCCAGGCAACCGCGCAGGCCGCACGCGCACGGCAACACCGGCAGCGCGTGACGCTGCAGCAGCGTGGCTGGAATGCTCCAGTGCCCCCACTCGCCGGCGATGCCGTTGGCCCCGGTGAGCAGCTGGCCACCGACGCAGAAACCGCCACCGGCGCCGGTGCCCAGGATCGCGCCGAACATGCTCGGGTAACCCTCGCCCGCGCCGCCATGCGCTTCGCTGAGGGCGAAGCACTGCAGGTCGTTGCCGAACTGCAGGGGCCGTTGCAGCCGCGCCTGCAGGTCCTCGCCGACCAGGTGGCCGGTGAGGCTGGGCACGTTCGCGCTCAGCTGGCGGCCGGTGCTGCGGTCGCGCACGCCCGGCAGGCCGATACCGATGGCGCGGCACGTGCCGCCCAGCGTGCGGTCGGCGCTGTGCACCAGCCCGGTGATCGCCTGCAGGAAGGTGTCGTAGTCCTGCGTGGGCGTGGTCACCCGCTCACGGTGCAGTTCGCGCAGGGTGGCGTCGTAGGCCACCAGCTCGATCTTGGTGCCACCAACGTCGATGCCGTACCAGCACTGCATGGGCATGCCCTGCTCAGCCATGGGAATGGATGGTCACGCCCTGCACGACCCGGTTCACGGTGCCGTCGGGGAAGGGGTTGTCCGGGGTCATGCCCAGCGCCGCCGAACGCTGCAGCGCATAGCACTGCGGCATCAGCAGCCACAGCGGGGCCAGCCAGCTGTCGTCCAGCGCGGGCGCGTCGAGCACGAAGTCGCCGTCGGCGCGGTCATCGCCATCGGGACCGACCGAGATCACCCGTGCGGCGATGCCATCGCCACGCAGTTCATTCAGCAGGTCCTGTTCGTAGCGGCGCGACACCGGCTGTGCGCTGCGCAGCATCACCACCAAGGTGTCGCCATTGAGCGTGGACTTGGGGCCGTGGCGGAAACCGAGCGGGGTGTTGGCCAGCGCCAGCACCTGGCCGGCGGTGAGCTCGAGCACCTTCAGGGCCGCTTCGCGGGCCAGCGCTTCCAGCGGGCCGCTGCCCAGGTAGATCACGCGCGAGTACGTGGCCTGGGCCAGCGCGCCCACGGCGGCGTCCCACGCCTGCAGCGCACGTTCGCCGTGGCTGGCCAGGCTGCGCAGGCGCTGCACGCGCTGCGGCCACGGCGCGCTGTCGAACACGCTCAGCGCGGCCAGCAGCATGCTGCTCAGGCTGCTGGTCATGGCAAAGGCGCGGTCGCAGCTGGGCGGCGGCATCAGCAACGACAGCGTATCGCTGCGGCCATGGCCACGCCGGGCCAGTTCGCCGTCGGCATTGCAGGTGATGTCCAGGAAACGCGCGTCATCGACCCGGTCGCGCACCCGTTCCACCGCCGCCACGCTTTCCGGGCTGGAGCCGCTGCGCCCGAACGACACCAGAAGGGTCGGGCGGTCGCGGCGCAGGTACAGCGCCGGGTGGGTGAGCAGGCTGGTGGTGTGGACGGCGCGGACCTCGGCGGGCCACTGCGCGTTGACGTGGTCGGCCACCATTTCGGCGATGAAGCCCGAGCTGCCGGCGCCGGTGAAGATCACCAACTGGCCGGGCTGGCGCAGTGCATCCCCCAGGAAGCGGTCGATGCGCGCCTGCGCGTCATCGAGGAGGTCGGCCAGGGCAGTCCACATGCGCGGCTGCTGGGCGATTTCTTCGGCGGTATAGGCGCCGCCAAGGCGCTGCCACGCGGGCAAGTCGGTAAGCACAGAAGCGTCCATTCGCAATTCCTGTTGGGCGACCGCACCTTCTGCGTTTTCTTTCGAAATGTCAAATATCGAAAGATAAAGAAAAGCTAGGGCGGTCACAGTTTTTACGAATCGATCGGGTCGATTGCGCGGCCCTCGCCCCGGAATGCCGCATCGCAGCACGGTTTCAGGCGGCAACAATCGCGTATTCAGCCGCCATATAGAAAGCGGCTCCAGTCATATCTTTCGTTTTTAAGAAAATATCCTTCCTTTTTCTTTGCAATTTGTTGACATCTTTCGAGACCCTGCCCTAGAGTCGGCCGCACTGGTTTCAGATTCCCGCTGACCGCGGGCTTGGGGGCAAGGTGGAATCCCGGTTTCGACGTACTGGCCTGATGGTGGCCCTGCTCTCCGCGCTGGCGGCGGCACCGGCCGTGGCCGAGCCGCTGGGCAACCTGGCCCGCATCAGCGCCGCCCCCGGCAAGGACGGCAGCCCCGGTTGGGACATCCGCACCGACAACGGCATGCTGCTGCGCGTGGACCTGCTGGGCGAGGACATGCTGCGCGTGCAGGCCGGACGCAACGGCACCCTCAGCGGCGCCGGCGACAAGGCCGCCCCGATCGTGGTGCCGCAGCCGGCGACGAAGGTGGCCGCGCAGCTGGACGAAGACGCCACCGAAGTCCGCATCCGCACCGCGGCGCTTGTGCTGCACATCCAGCGCCAACCGCTTCGCCTGGCGCTGGACCGCCGCGACGCAGGCGGTGCCGTGCCGCTGTGGCGCGAGCTGCAGCCGCTGGACCTGGGCAAGGAACAGAGCGTGCAGGTGCTGTCCAGCGAGGCCGACGAACACTTCTTCGGTGGCGGCCAGCAGAACGGCCGCTTCGCCTTCAAGGGCCGCGAACTGGAGGTGTCCTATTCCGGTGGCTGGGAAGAGGGCGACCGCCCCAACCCCGCGCCCATCCTGCTGAGCGCACGCGGCTGGGGCATGCTGCGCAACACCTGGAGCGATGGCACCTACGATCTGCGCCAGGCCGACCAGGCCACGCTGCTGCACCGCGAAGACCGCTTCGATGCGTACTACTTCGTCGGCCCCAGCCTGCACACCCTGCTGGACCGCTACACCGCCTTGACCGGCCGTGCCGCGCTGCTGCCGCGCTGGGCGTTCTCCTACGGCGACGCCGACTGCTACAACGACGGCGACAACATCAAGAAGCCCGGCAGCGTGCCCGATGGCTGGAGCGACGGTCCCACCGGTACCACCCCGGACGTAGTGGACAGCGTGGCCAAACAGTACCGCGACCACGACATGCCCGGCGGCTGGATCCTGCCCAACGATGGCTATGGCTGCGGCTACAGGAAGCTGCCGGAAACGGTGAAGGGCCTGGCCCAGTACGGCTTCAAGACCGGTCTGTGGACCGAGAACGGCGTGGACAAGATCGCCTGGGAAGTGGGCACCGCCGGCAGCCGCGTGCAGAAGCTGGACGTGGCCTGGACCGGCAAGGGCTACCAGTTCGCGATGGACGCCAAC